>OLNM01001588.1_pt1 | contig 16482 bp, 9 predicted proteins | sample 1672391 | NCBI WGS metagenome assembly OLNM01 (sample SAMEA3136680, study PRJEB25190) | human gut metagenome | reverse complement strand
GTTTTAGGGGGCAGCTTACACTGGATTTTCCACAAATATGGTAGTGGAAAAACAGTGGTATATCTCAAGCCATGACAAGCAAGAAAGTTAGAGGAGTTATCACTTTGCTCCGCTAGGGGTTACAGCCGATACTCTTGTGTATGTATTCACAGAACTATCGGCTTTAACTCCTAAGCCGACTTGCCGGCTGATGACTCCTTCTGACTCCCGATAACTCCTTTAAACGAAAGAGCCGTGCGTATAAAAAGGGAAGAAACTTTTAGTACTGCCGATTTGTTTTTAACTTTGTCAATTGAAAACTAATAAAAACAAGCGTATGAATATGAAGGTTGTATCTATGTGCCTGATATGTGCCGGAGCTTTGTTGACCGGTTGTGGAAACGGCGGTAAAAAGGAAGCGGAAACTTCGGAGAGAAAGGAAAAAGAGGCCGTGGTTGGTAGTGATAAAGACGAACATGGTTGTATTGCTTCTGCCGGATATACGTGGAGCGAGGTGCAGAAAGATTGCATCCGTTTGTGGGAGAAAGGTGTCCGCATGAATGCAGTGGATGATGCCGGGAAGACTTTGTTCTTGGTGTTCAGTCCGGACTCTACGCAAGTGGAGTTGTTTTTCTCGGAGGAAGGTGTTTCGAACGAAATTCTGGACCGTCGAGGTCTGCCTGCCGGTGGATATGCCTGGAATGTGGAAGATGATGATACGAAAAACGTACGTCTGGAAGACGGTGAGTGGACGGTCAGCCAACGGGGGAGGCTCATTTATCAGGAAGATGCGAATGGTAAATAATATAAGAATATGGAAAATTTGAAGGCGTTGACAGAGGCTGTCTGCTGTGTAGCCCGTGAAGCCGGGCATTTTTTGAAGGAAGAGCGGAAAAGTTTCCGTCGGGAGGTGGTGCAGGAAAAACATGCGCACGATTATGTATCTTATGTGGACAAGGCTTCCGAGAAAAAGGTTGTATCTGCCCTTAGGAAATTGCTTCCCGAAGCCGGATTCATTGCCGAAGAAGGGTCTGCTGCCTATAGTGACGAAACGTATTGCTGGGTAGTGGATCCTTTGGATGGGACAACGAACTATATTCACGACAATGCTCCCTATTGTGTAAGTATTGCCTTGCGTGACAAGCAGTCGCTTTTGCTGGGTGTGGTTTATGAACCCTGCCGAGACGAGTGTTTTTATGCTTGGAAAGGAGGAGGAGCCTATGTGAACGGAGAACGGTTGCGTGTTTCGCTTGTCAGTGAACTGAAAGACGCTTTTGTGGTGACAGAGTTACCCTACAATTTCGAGCAGTATGCCCGTACGGGCGAACATTTGATACACGAACTTTACGGTAAGGTTGCAGGCATTCGCATGAATGGTTCGGCGGCGCTTGCCCTCTGCTATGTGGCTGCCGGACGTTTTGACGCTTGGCTGGAAGCTTTTATCGGTAAGTGGGATTTCTCTGCGGCTGCACTCATGGTGTTGGAAGCCGGCGGTAAGGTAACAGACTTTTTGGGAAACGAGAACTTTATAGAAGGGCATCATATCATAGCCACCAACGGGCCGCTGCATCCGTTGTTTTTGCGGTTGGTACGGGAGGCGCTGCCATTCTGATACGGTTCTTATTGCCTTATTACACTTTTTTATGGAAAACACATTTAAAGCCTGGTTCTTGTCCTTTGTCCATCTCTTCTTCCCGCGTCAGTGTGCTGTATGCGGGAGCTCTTTGCAAGAGGGAGAAGAGGGCATTTGCATCAGGTGTAATATGAATATGCCACGGACAAACTATCATCTTCGCGAAGACAACTCCGTGGAGCGTATGTTTTGGGGGAAGATACCTCTGGAACGCGGCACTTCCTTCTTTTATTATCACAAAGGAAGTGATTTCCGCCACATCCTGCATCAACTGAAGTATGGAGGCCGGAAAGATTTGGGAGAAATAATGGGGCGTTTTATGGCAGCGGAGCTGGCGGCTACCGGTTTTTTCCGTGGTATAGACGTAATTATCCCCGTTCCTCTACATCCCCGCAAACAAAAGTTGCGCGGATACAATCAGAGTGAATGTATAGCGCGCGGCGTTTCTGCCGTAACGGGTATTCCTATTGATGTGTCCTCCGTGCTGCGCAGAAGACATACGGAAACGCAGACCCGAAAGTCTGCTTACGAGCGTTGGGAAAATGTAGACGGTATTTTCCTTCTCCGCTATCCGGAACGCTTTGTGGGGAAACATATCCTTATTGTGGATGATGTACTGACCACCGGAGCCACTACAACTGCATGTGCCGATGCGCTTAAAGATGTGGGAGGCGTACATGTTAGTATCCTGACGCTGGCAGTGGCGGGTTCGTGAATCAGAAGCGGAAACGTCCGCCTGCCACGATTGTTCCCGTATATCCTACGCCGAATTCGGTGAAGAAGGCAAACTGATTTCCATATTCGATACCCAGAAAACTGAACTGATAGGCAAATTCCTTTTTGTGATAAGTGTCTCCTCCAAAGCTGTTCCGGAGGAAATAGGCGCCGAGCCCTGCAGAGGAATATAGGGAGAATTGGGGGCGGGTGAACCAATGCCACCGGAAGGTGGGGAGGATATACAGATAGCGCCGGTCATCGTTCTTATTCTCATCCAAAACTTCATAAAGGCTACTGGCCGTCCCTCTATTACCGGTTATTCCTCCGGTTACGCCTAGGCTGATTTTACGGTTGATTCTATAAATATAACTGATATTCAGAGCGCCGTAATAGCTGGTCTTCTCGCGTGTATAGATTCCAAAACTTGCTGTCGGAGCAATAAACTCTTCGGCTATACTATTGGCGTCGGTAATGGGGAGGAAGCCGTAACTGACGGATATTTCATGGTGGCGGAATTTTTCTCGCGTAGAAACAAGAGAGGTTTGTGCTTTACCAGCGGTACATAGGCTGAATCCTATGACTAAAAAGAATAAAAGAGTTTTCATTGTAGTTTGGTGTTTGGATTAAAATATGTTTTTCTAATAAATAAAGACAGGTGCTTTTATGAAACTCCTTACTTTACATTTGGCAAATGTATGTTAAATCTTTGAATATGAAATAGAAATGTTTGTCTTTTGTGTGGGATAATGTGGGAAAACAAAAAAGGTTCGCCTAATTGACGAACCTTTTCGCTCTTCCTCTTGGACTTGAACCAAGGACCCTCTGATTAACAGTCAGATGCTCTAACCGACTGAGCTAAGGAAGAATGTTGTTTTTTCTCAAATGCGCTGCAAAAGTAATAGGATATTTTGAAATATGCAATATCTTTGCAAAAAAAATATCGAAGATGGATAAAATAATTGGGTTGGGCAATGCTTTGGTTGATGCACTGGCAATCATTGAGGATGATAATATTTTGACGGAGATGCAGCTCCCGAAAGGAAGTATGACTCTGATTGATGAAGATAAGTTCTTGAAAATTAGTGAGTATTTCAGCCGGATGGAGACGCATCTGGCTAACGGAGGTTCTGCCGGAAACGCAATTCGGGCAATGGCATGCCTTGGTGCGGGTACGGGATTCATCGGAAAAGTAAGCAATGACTTTTACGGTAACTTTTTCCGGGATAGTCTGCTGGAGCATGGGACAGAGGCGGATTTATTGCTTTCCACTACCCTTCCGTCCGGTGTAGCCTCTACTTTCATTTCTCCTGATGGAGAGCGCACTTTCGGCACTTATTTGGGGGCGGCTTCTACATTGAAGGCGGAAGATCTTTCGCTGGATATGTTCAAAGGATATGCTTACCTATTTATAGAGGGGTATCTGGTGCAAGACCATGATATGATTCTCCGTGCCATTGAGCTGGCTAAAGAGGCCGGCTTACAAGTATGTTTGGACATGGCGAGCTACAATATAGTAGAAGGAGACCTTGAATTTTTCTCTTTGTTGGTCAACAAATATGTGGATATTGTTTTTGCCAATGAGGAAGAGGCAAAGGCTTTTACGGGTAAGGAACCGGAGGAAGCATTGGACATCATTGCCAAAATGTGTAGCATAGCCATTGTAAAGGTGGGTGCCCATGGTTCTCTGATTCGTAAAGGTACAGAGATGGTGCAGGTACAAGCGGCTCCGGTAGAGAAAGTGGTGGACACTACAGGAGCGGGTGACTATTTTGCGGCGGGTTTCTTGTATGGACTGACGTGTGGCTACTCGCTGGAGAAATGTGGCAAGATAGGCTCCCTTCTCTCCAAAGATGTGATACAAGTGGTGGGTACGGAGCTTCAGGCTGCACAATGGGAAAAAATCAAGGAAGAAATTTTATTAATTAATTAGCATATTATCACATAGACATATTATGAAAAGAATTTTAAAGATACGCTGGATGATTACCTTGCTGATTGTAGCAGGAGCCTTTTGTTTTTGGGGGTTTAAGAGTGGTGATAGCCGTAGTTTCCAAATAGCAAAGAATCTGGATATATTCAATTCCATTGTGAAAGAGTTGGATATGTTCTACGTGGATACGATTGATCCGAACAAGACTATCCGTGAAGGCATTGATGCCATGCTCTACTCGCTGGATCCCTACACGGAGTATTATCCGGAAGATGACCAAAGCGAATTGGAGCAGATGCTGAAGAATTCCTATGGTGGTATAGGTTCTGTGATTACTTGGAATCCGAAACTGAAACGTTCCATGATATCTGAGCCATACGAGAATATGCCTGCTGCCGATGTAGGCCTGAAAGCCGGAGATATTTTGATGGAAATTGACGGAAAAGACCTTGCCGGAAAGAACAACCAGGAAGTCAGCGAGATGCTTCGCGGACAAGTGGGTACCAGCTTCAAGCTGAAAGTGCAGCGTCCCGGTACAGAGAAACCGTTGGATTTCGACATTGTGCGCCGTTCCATCCAATTGCCGTTCATACCTTATTATACGGTGCTGGATAATAATATAGGTTATATCAATCTCAGCACCTTCTCGGGGAATCCTTCCAAGGAGTTCAAGCAGGCTTTTCTGGACTTGAAGAAGCGGGGGATGACTTCGTTGGTGATTGACCTGCGGAACAATGGGGGGGGCTTGCTGGATGAGTCTATAGAGATAGCCAACTTCTTTCTGCCTCGCGGAAAAACACTTGTGACGACAAAGGGTAAGATTAAGCAAGCCAGCAATACCTACAAGACATTGCGTGAACCGTTGGATCTGGAAATTCCTTTGGCTGTTCTGGTCAATGGCGGAACGGCTTCTTCGTCAGAAATCCTTGCGGGCTCTTTGCAGGACCTTGACCGTGCGGTTATTATCGGTAACCGTACTTTCGGTAAGGGATTGGTGCAGACCACCCGTCCGTTACCATACGGTGGTACCATGAAGCTGACGACTTCCAAATATTATATTCCCAGCGGCCGTTGTGTGCAGGCTATCGACTACAAGCACCGGAATGAGGACGGCAGTGTGGGACGTATTCCGGACAGCCTTACTACCGTGTTCCATACGGCTGCCGGACGTGAAGTGCGGGATGGTGGAGGCGTGACTCCGGACATTGCGGTGAAGCAGGAGAAGCTGCCCAACATTCTGTTCTATCTTGTCAATGACAATCTTATTTTCAATTATGCTACGGACTATTGCCTGAAACATCCTACCATTCCTTCAGCAGAGAAGTTTGAAATTACAGATGCCGATTACGCGGACTTCAAGGCGATGGTGAAAAAGGCGGACTTCAAATACGACCAGCAGACAGAGAAGATGCTGAAGAACCTGAAGGAGATGGCCGAATTTGAGGGCTATCTGACTGATGCTTCGAAAGAGTTTGAAGCGCTGGAGAAAAAATTGTCGCATAATCTGGACCGTGACCTTGACCATTTCTCCAAGGACATCAAGAGCATGATTGCGGTAGAAATCATCAAGCGTTATTATTTCCAGCGTGGAAGCATTATCCAGCAGTTGAAAGATGATGATGATTTGAAAGAGGCTGTAAAGATACTCACTGCTCCGGAAAAATATAAGGAAATGTTGAGTGCTCCGGCAGTGACGTCAATGTCTCTGCAACAAAGAAAGGAGACAGCCCCGGTTTTTCTGAGTACCGCTACGAGAGCAAATGAGCATGTCTATGATGAAATAGTATAAGGACACTCTTAAGAGGATTCTTTTATTTGCTCCTTAATTTATACCGGATAGTCTCTGTATAAGCCTTTTATACACGACTATCCGGTTAAGTTGTTTGTAGGGTATTAACTTGTTTTATATTTTTGCAGGTGATAATGAAAATATTGACAAGGTTATGAAACGATTGAATTCTCTGAAAGTATGGCTGTCTGTGGTATTGTTGCTTTGCTTCTCTCTTTCCGGACAAGCCCAGTTCCTGCGCACTTCCTACTTTATGGAAGGAAGTAACCAGCGTATGCAGCTCAATCCGGCCTTGATGCCGGGACGCGGTTATCTGAATATTCCCGTGATAGGTTCGTTGAATGCTACCGTCAACTCCAGTTCCCTGGGGTATAGGGATATTATGGACATTATTGAGAACAGTGATGACAGCGACTATTTCATGAGCAATGACTTTATGAACCGACTGGATGCTACCAATAACTTGAATGTGAATTTGAGTACCGACATTCTGTCTGCCGGGTGGTATAAAGGAAAGAACTTCTGGTCAGTCAATGTGGGGTTGCGTAATGATATCGGTGCCGCCATACCGAAAACCATGTTCCAGTTTATGAATAACATGAGCAGCCGGGAGTTCGGTGACAATATTTCTGACTATTTGGGTATTAACGAAACCATTAATGGACAGAAGCTTGAGATAAATTCCTATGCGGAAGTCGGCCTTGGCTTTGCAAGGAATATCACAGACCGACTGGCTGTAGGTGGTAAGGTGAAGATGCTGCTGGGTATCGGTAACTTAAAGCTGAACATCAACCAGATTCATGTGGAAACTCCTTCTGTCGGCTCTTTAGGAGTGACGAGTAAAGCTTCCATTCAAGTGGATGCAACTTTGGAGAACTCGTCAAAGCTGTTAGAACTTCCCGAGAATGAGAATGGTGATTATATCGATGAAATTGATTTTGGCAGTTTTGGTTTTGCCGGATATGGTGGGGCTATTGATTTGGGAGTATCTTACAAGTTACTGGATAAATTGACACTTTCTGCTTCAGTTCTTGATTTGGGCTTTATCAAATGGTCTAAATCGAATACCAGTATAGCGCGAGCCAATGCAGAGCAGACTTATGATCTTCTTGACCCGGCCTCGCAGCAGGAGTTCATGGATATTGTGAACAGCGGCGAGATTCTTAACTATGACATGTTGCAGCTCAAGACGGAGGAGGCTTCTGAGAAGAGCCGTACCCGTGGATTGACTTCTACAATGGTTCTTGGCGCTGAATATGCCTTACTGAATGATTGGCTGGTAGTGGGTGCCTTGTATACCGGTCGTTTTGCCAAACCGAAAACCTTGAATGAGCTGACTTTCTCTGCCTGCATCCGTCCGACGAATGCTTTCAATGTAGCTGCCAGCTATTCCGTACTTCAAGGAGCCGGTAAAACCTTCGGTCTGGCACTGAAACTGGGTCCTTTCTTTGCGGGAACAGACTATATGTTCTTTGGCAAGAATACGAAGAATGTCAATGCTTACTTGGGGGTTTCTATTCCTTTGGGAAAACAGAAAACGGCTGAAAATTAATAAAGTGAGTTATCAGTTGTCGCGGGTTATCTTTCTATAAAAGAGGATAATCTGCGATTTTGTTTTTACGAAAACGCAAAAAGCTTTATCTTTGCTGGTAAATACCTATAAACAGTACTCATGAGAATTGCAATAACGTTTCTCTTGTTTTTGGTTTTCAGTAGTTTGCTGCAAGCTTCACCCATACCTTTTTCTCCTATAGTGAGGAACTATTCGGTGTCGGATTATAATGCCGGTATTCAGAATTGGGCCATTGCTCAAGACGAAAGAGGAGTGATGTATTTCGGTAATAACAGTGGGCTGTTGGAATTTGATGGAAGTGCTTGGCGGCTGTATGAATTACCGACAAAAGGAATTGTGCGTGCTATATATATCAGTGAAGATGGAAGAATTTATGTAGGCTCTTACGAAGAATTCGGTTATTTTGTCCGTACTCCTTATGACACTCTTGAATATCATTCATTGAAAAATAAGGTGAAAGATTTTGCGTTTCATAATGACGAAATCTGGGATATTGCTTGCGTTCAAGGAGAAATTGTATTTCAATCATTCGGTTCTCTCTTTTTTTATAATGGAAATTCGGTAGAAGGTATTCGAATGAAGAACCTTCCACTGAATTTGTTCCAGGTTGGAAATACTTTTTATTCTCAAAGAATAAACGGTGGACTTTATGTCTTTGCCGGTAGGGAAATGAAAGAACTTATTCCCAGAAAAGCATTTGGAGATAGTGATGTCCTGGCCGGGCTCCCTTATGATGATGCGGTTTTAATGTTTACCCGTAATCAGGGAGGTTTCCTGTATCGAGATGGGAGGGTAGAAAAATGGGAAACTGAATGTGATGATATATTCAAGAAGCATACCATTAATCGTGCGGTGATGACCAAAGATAGTTGCTACGTTGTTGGCACAATATCCGATGGCATATATGCGTTGGATAAAAAGGGAAAGCTGATTTGGAAGGTCAATACGGATAATAAACTACAGAACAATACTGTTTTGAGATTGTATTGTGATGATGACAACAATATATGGACAGCTTTGGATGAAGGTATTGCCTATATACACAACAATTCTTTAATCTATTATTATGAACCTCCATTTCGTAAAATAGGCATGGTATATGATGTTTTGGTAAGGGAAAATGAAGCTTATATTGCTTCTAATCAAGGACTTTATTGGCTTAGGGATGGAAAGACTGAATTAGTTCCGGGTTTGGAAGAACAAGCGTGGTTCGTCGATGAATGGGGAAAACAGATTTTCTGCGGGCACAACAAGGGAACTTTCCTTATATCAGGACTGAAATCAAAGCTGGCATCTGATGTAAAAGGAGGGATGTGTATGGAAAAAATTGAATTGAAGGAACAATCTTTTTTGTTGGAGGGAGCTTATGCGCTTCTGAATTTATATACGGAGACTGCTTCGGGAGAGTATTGCTTTACTCGGTCCTTACGTGGGTTCAGTCACATGATTCGTCATATAGAAGTGGACCATCAAGGGAATATTTGGGCGAAACATTTAAGGAATGGTTTGTATCGCTTTCGGATTGATTCGGATATGAAGCAGGTAAAGGATGTGCGGAAGTATGAGAGTTTGGGAGAAGTGAAAGGTGGGAGTTTTACTTTGTTCAAAATCAATGGTCGGGTAGTTTTTTCTAATGGGGAATATTTCTATACTTACGAAGATATGACTGATTCGATTGTTCCCTATGAAACAATGAATGAACAATTGATGGAATTGAAGGGAATCAAGACTGTGAGTCATGCGAACGGAGATTACTATTGGTTTGTGGGCGACAGGACTGTGTATTTGGTGAAGTGTGCGATAAATACTTTCAATATCGAACTTCGGATTCCATATTCTTTGTTTGACGGTCTGGCTGTGGAAGAACGAGGAAGCGTGGTTTATGACAAGAGAAATAATCATTCCTATCTTTGCTTGAATAATGCTATTGCCCGTATTGAAACAGATAGTTCCTCGTTATATAAATCTCAGACTAGGCGTTCTTTATGGATTTCAGAGATGCAGGTTACTGAGGAATTCAGTGATAAACGGAAAACATTGGTCGTGCAGTCGGGAGTCAAGGTCGAACATGAGTTTAATACAGTGAGTTTTACATTGTGCTATCCGGTTTATAACGATTATACTTATAAAGTAAGATACCGGTTGGAAGGGTATTCTGATCAGTGGATACCCGATGGACGCAATTTGCAGAAAAAGTATGCCCGTCTTCCTTATGGAAGTTATGTTTTTCGGGCGGAGATATATGATACTGGTAGAGTTTTGGCATCGGTAGAGTTTCCCTTTGAGATTTTGTCTCCGTGGTATTTGTCTTATTGGGCTGTGGGAAGCTACATTCTGATAGGGTTGTGCCTGCTGGCCTTGCTGCAATATATTGTTTATCGTTTTGTGAAGAAAAAGAAGGATCGTGTGATTGAGCAGCAGCGTGTAGCCCATCAGGCAGAGCTTGAACGGCAAGAGAAGAAGATTATCGAGTTGGAAAAGGAACAGCTTGAGGCCGATTTGCGTTTTAAAAGCAAAGAATTGTCCAGCGTGGTAATGATGAATATCGCTCATCAGGAGTTTTTGAATTCATTGAAAGAGGAGATACAGAAGCAAAAGTTGTCGGGACAGCATAGTCGTAAGAATTTGGATAAGCTTCTCGCTTTGGTTAACAATAATATAGTGTCTGATGAAGAGAGCTGGATAATGTTTCAAGCTAATTTTGACCGTATACATGAAAATTTCTTCCGGAATCTGAAACTTCAATATACTGATTTGACTTCAGGAGATTTACGCTTTTGTGCATTGCTCCGCTTGAATATGCCGACAAAGGAGATAGCGAAGTTGCTCAACATTTCTACACGTGGGGTTGATGCTGCGAGATACCGGTTACGTAAGAAATTCAATTTGCTTCCGGAAGAAAGTTTGACTGATTTCCTTATAAATTTTAAATGACTGTTTTACAGTAAAATATTAATGGAGGAAGTACTAATATTGTACTTCCTCTTTTGTTTTTTAGTGATGGGTGTACTTTTGTTGTAGTGCGGGATGTGGAGGTTGTCGCATGCTTTTCTTTTATTTGCAGCAAAATAATATTTCTATAAATTAAAAGCATGAAAGACATGAAGCATTTACTTTTCAAGTTACAATCATTTTTAGTCTTGTTGGTGTTTACTGCCGCTAGTGCGTATGCGCAGAAATCTCCGGTCGATATGAATCGTTTCATCGACGATTTAATGAAGAAGATGACCCTGGAAGAGAAAATAGGTCAGTTGAATCTGCCGGTTACCGGTGAGATTACGACCGGTCAGGCTAAAAGTAGTAATGTGGCCAAACGTATTCGTGCCGGTGAAGTGGGCGGGCTTTTCAATCTGAAAGGCGTGGAACGTATCCGCGATGTACAGAAGCAGGCGGTTGAAGAAAGTCGTTTGGGTATTCCTCTCTTATTTGGTATGGATGTTATTCATGGATATGAAACGGTGTTTCCCATTCCTTTGGGATTGTCGTGTACATGGGATATGAAGGCGGTTGAAGAATCGGCACGTATTGCAGCCATTGAGTCCAGCGCCGACGGTATTTGCTGGACATTCAGTCCGATGGTGGATATTTGCCGTGATGCCCGTTGGGGGCGTGTGTCCGAGGGCAACGGTGAAGACCCGTTTCTGGGAGCAGCCATTGCGCAGGCCATGGTACGTGGTTATCAGGGAAAGGATATGAGCCGTAATGATGAAATCATGGCTTGTGTAAAGCATTTTGCCTTGTATGGTGCCGGTGAGGCAGGACGTGACTATAATACAGTAGATATGAGTCATCAGCGCATGTTCAATGAATACATGTTGCCCTATCAGGCGGCGGTTGATGCCGGTGTGGGCAGTGCGATGGCCTCTTTCAATGAGGTCGATGGCATTCCTGCCACTGGAAACAAGTGGTTGATGACGGATATACTGCGTAAGCAGTGGGGATTTGACGGCTTTGTGGTGACAGACTATACTGGAATTGCTGAGATGACCGACCACGGTATGGGCGATACGCAGACTGTTGCCGCCTTGGCACTGAATGCAGGTGTGGATATGGATATGGTGAGCGATGCATTTGTAGGTACGCTCAAGAAGTCATTGACAGAAGGAAAAGTGACAGAAGAAGCAATTAATGCGGCTTGTCGCCGTATTTTGGAAGCTAAGTACAAGTTGGGCTTGTTCGATAATCCTTATAAATACTGTGATGTGAAGCGTGCCAAGAAGCAAATCTTTACCAAAGAGCATCGTGCTGTTGCGCGTAAGATTGCTTCGGAGAGCTTGGTGTTGTTGAAGAACGAGGGTAATGTGCTTCCGCTGGCCAAAAAAGGCACTATTGCTGTGGTAGGTCCGTTGGCAGACAGCCGCAGTAATATGCCGGGTACTTGGAGTGTGGCTGCTGTATTGAAGAATGCAACTTCTTTGGCTGAAGGTTTGAAGGCGGTAGCAGGCGATAAAGCCGAAATATTGACTGCGAAAGGCTGTAATTTGATGAGTGATGCCGAATATGAGAAACGTGCCACTATGTTCGGACGTTCTTTACACCGTGACAATCGTTCGGACAAGGAGTTGCTGGACGAGGCTCTTGCCGTGGCTGCCAAATCGGATGTTATTGTGGCTGCGCTCGGTGAGTCTTCGGAAATGAGTGGAGAGAGCAGTTGCCGCACGAATCTTGAAATGACGGACACCCAACGCATACTGTTACAGGAATTATTGAAAACGGGAAAACCTGTGGTACTGGTGCTGTTTACCGGTCGTCCGCTGGTACTGAACTGGGAGCAGGCAAACGTGCCGGCCATTCTGAATGTATGGTTTGCGGGCAGTGAGGCAGGTTTTGCCATCGGTGATGTACTGTTTGGTGATGTGAATCCGAGTGGGAAGCTGACTACGACTTTCCCGAAGAGCGTGGGACAGATTCCTTTGTTCTACAACCACAAGAACACGGGCCGCCCTCTTGCCGACGGTGCATGGTTCCAGAAATTCCGCAGCAACTATATAGACATAGACAATGAACCGCTTTATCCTTTTGGTTTCGGCTTGAGCTATACCACATTCTCTTATAGCGACGTGTCTTTGGACAAGACTAGCATGACGGATAAGGGCGAACTGACTGCTACCGTGACTGTGACCAATACGGGCAAGAGAGACGGTGCAGAAGTGGTTCAACTTTATATTCGTGACCTTGTGGGAAGTGTAACCCGTCCGGTGAAAGAGTTGAAAGGCTTTGAAAAGATTTTCCTGAAAGCCGGCGAATCTAAAAAAGTATCTTTCAAGATTACCCCCGAATTGCTGAAGTTCTACAACTACAATCTTGATTTTGTATGCGAGTCCGGTGACTTTGAGGTGATGATTGGCAGAAATAGCCAGGACGTAAAGAAAGCAGCGTTCAAGTTACTCTAACTGATTCTCAAGACGGCAATATGCAGCATTCGAGCCACTGCGTTGAGATGGCATTGTTGCTGCATATTGTCTACATCTTCACTGCAAACGTTTTGCAGTATTTGCTTGGTATATAATCTATCGTATAATGGCAATCGGTTATGGAAATCTTATGGTCGGCTTTGAGGCAGTGAAAGGTATGACGTTCTTGAATATGGGATAAAAAACTTCAGAATAGGATAAAAGCCCCCTTTGCTTTTCTATCTTCTTGCTCTATATATATGAATAGTACCTAAATATTTATTGTACTTTTATATTCCTTATAATCTGTCGTTTATGTTATACAGTAGTAGTAATGATGTACCCCTCCGGTGAACTGTGGTACTCTTGTGGTAGCTTGTTTTTTGACATATATCAACTTCTCCGGTATGTTTGCAAAAGAATTTTAAATCAATACAAAATGAAGAAAAATCTACTAATTACATGTGTGATGTTATTGTTTGCCATTACTTCGATGGCACAGAACAAAATTACGATTTCGGGTGTCGTTACGGACAAGACAGGCGAAACTGTTATCGGTGCTTCTGTTCGTGTGAAAGGGCAGGAGAGTAAAGGTAGTATTACTGATATAAATGGTAAATATCAGATTGTTGATGTGGCATCTAATGCTACCTTGATTTTTAGTTATATAGGTATGCGTGAGCAGGAGATTGCCGTAAATGGGCGTTCAACTATCAATGTGAAGATGGAAGAGGACAGCCAGCTCATTGATGAGGTGGTTGTAGTTGGTTATGGTAGTGCCAAGAAACGCGACTTGACCGGTTCTATCGTTACTGTGAAAGCGGACGAGATTGCCTCTAAGCCTTCTACCAATCCACTGGCATCCATACAGGGTAAGGTTGCCGGTGTACAGGTGGTGAATACGGGTCGTGCAGGACAAGACCCTGAAATCCGTGTTCGCGGTACGAACTCCATTAACGGTTTCAAACCCCTTTATGTGGTAGATGGACTGTTCACGGACAATATCAATTATCTGAACACTGCGGATATTGAATCTATGGAAATCTTGAAAGACCCTTCTTCTTTGGCTATTTTCGGTGTGCGTGGTGCCAATGGTGTAATCATCATTACTACTAAAAGGGCAAAAATAGGGAAGACGATGGTCAACATCAACTCTTCAGTGGGTTGGAAGGTTATTTATGACCGTGTAGGTGTGACGAATGCCGAAGAGTTTAAGATGCTGTACAACGAGCAGTTGATATCTCAAGGAAGCGACCCTTATGATTATACTCAATGGACTGGTAATACTGATTGGCAGAATGAGATATTCCAGACAGGTTTTCTGACCAATAACAATGTGAGCATTACGGGTGCAACGGATAAGAGTAAGTTTTATTTGGGTTTGGGTTACGTCATGGAAGAAGGTTCCATTAAAACGGAAAAGCTCAATAAGTTTACCGTAAACTTGAACAGTGAATATAGCGTAACCGATTTCCTGCGTTTTGGTTTCCAGCTTAATGGAGTTCGTGCCAAGTATCCTGATGCAAAGGGTGTGGATGGTGCTTTGAAGGCTGCTCCTATTGCTCCTACTCATGACCTTGAATCGGGACTGATACATACGCTGCCCGACTTCCAGCGTGCACAAGTGTGGAATCCTCTTATTGAAACAGAGCTGCGCGGTGCTCACAACAAGTCTGAAAACTATCGCGTGGCAGGTAATGTGTTCGGAGAGATAGATATTCTGAAGAACCTTACGTTCAAAGCAACTTTCTCTATGGACTATGCTTCCAGTCAGGGACGTTCATATTCTCCGCTGATTTATGTTTATAATCCCGATGTGGAGGGGGGGAAAGAACGGTTGACTGAAAGAGAAAGTGTGAACCAAAGCAAGTCTACCTCTCTTGCTGCACAGTCTGACTATGTGTTGACTTATCTCGGACAGTTTGGCAATCATGGATTGACATTGACTGCCGGTCTTACAACCAATTACAATGAGTCTTCCAGTTTGAGTGGTGGACGCAGCCAGCTTGCGGGCTACGGCATTTTGGTGGGCGACGACCCGGACAGATGGTGGCTCTCTACCATCGACGATGTATCTACGGCAACTAATGGCGGTTCTCAGAGTGACAGATTTACCATGTCTTATTTGTTCAGAGCATTGTATAACTACAAGAATCGTTATTTACTTAATGCTTCTTTCCGTAGGGACGGTTCATCTGTTTTCTATAAGACAGGTAATACTTGGGACAACTTTTACTCTTTCGGTGCCGGTTGGGTAATGACCGAAGAGAAGTTTATGCAGAACCAGAATGTAATTAACTTCTTGAAGTTGAAAGGCTCTTGGGGTGTGTTGGGTAGCCAGAATACTGGTTCCAGTTATCCGGCATATGCCACCATTGTTAGTTCGGGTTCAGCTGTGTTCGGTGACAATATCATTGCGGGTAAAGGCCCCAACAAACTGATTTCACCTACTTTGGGATGGGAACGTAATTATTCATGGGAAGTAGGTTTTGACATGCATATGTTCAATGATCGTTTGCAGCTTTCTCCGGTTTATTATAACAAAACAACAAAAGATATGTTGACTTCCATTCCGGGTATTGCAGGTACTGTTCCCGGATTACAGAATGTGGGTGAGATTCGCAATCGCGGTTTTGAACTTAGTGCTTCTTGGAACGACAAGATTGGGGAAGATTGGAGATATGGATTAGGTGCTAATTTGAGCACTATTGATAACAAGGTGCTTTCACTGGTAAACAAAGACTATAATATTATCAGTGGTCCCTCACGTGTTTCCGAAGGTTATCCGATTGGCTATTTCTATGGTTACAAGGTTGAGGGTGTATATCAGAACGAAGACGACATCCGTTTCTCTCCGATTAACTCGGTTGGCTCGGTAACACCGGGTGACTTGAAATTTGCTGATGTTGACGGTAATGGCAAAATTACTGATAATGACCGTACAATGATAGGTAATCCAACTCCTGATTTTACTTACGGTTTTAATGTTAATTTGGGATGGAAGAATCTGGACCTGACTGTTGACATGATGGGTGTTTATGGAAATGAAATTTACCGTAATTGGGGAAGCAGTAGCTATGCACAACTGAATTATCGCACAGAGCAATTGAATCGTTGGCATGGAGAGGGCACTTCCAATTGGGAGCCCTTGCTCGACCCTTCACACAAAATAAATCAGGAGGCTTCCACGTATTTCATCGAAGATGGCAGTTTCTTCAGAATCCGTAATATCGAATTGGGGTATAACTTTGACAAACGACTGTTGAATCGTATCAAGGTACAGTCACTGCGTCTTTATACCAATGTGCAGAATCCCAAGACCTGGAGCCGTAATGGAGGATATACTCCGGAAGTGGGCGGAAGTGCTATTTCGTTTGGTATTGATGGTGGAGGCTATCCTATGCCTACAGTTTATACGATTGGTTTTAATTTGACTTTCTAAAATTATATAGAGACAGACTATGAAGA
>OLNM01001579.1_pt1 | contig 16556 bp, 14 predicted proteins | sample 1672391 | NCBI WGS metagenome assembly OLNM01 (sample SAMEA3136680, study PRJEB25190) | human gut metagenome | reverse complement strand
ACCCGGAATATCCGCGCTGCGGCGGCACAGGTCGGCGTGGAATACCGCCGCCTGCTGCGTGCGCAAAGCCCCTTGCCGCCCGGCTGTGCGGTGTTTGAAACAGCAGCGCAGGCTGCAGAATATCTGGCCGGGACAGAGGGCAATATCCTGCTTGCCACCGGTGCCAAGGAGCTGGCTGTGTTTGCCGGGCTGGAACCGGCGCGGCTTTACCCGCGCGTCCTGCCCACGCCGGAGGGCATTGCCGCCTGTGAAGCGGCCAATGTCCCGCACCGGAACATCATTGCTATGCAGGGGCCGTTTTCCTGCCAGCTGAACAAAGCTTTGATCGAACAGTTCCACATCCGGTATCTCGTCACCAAGGACGGCGGCGCAGCGGGCGGCTTTGCCGAGAAGGTGCAGGCCGCTGCCGATACCGGCGCACAGCTGGTGGTGCTGCGCCGCCCGCCGGAAACTGGCGAGACGGAAACACAAATTTTAGCGTATTGCAAGGAGATTTTGCAATGGTCACACTGATCGGCATGGGCAGCGGAAAATGGGAAGCCCTTTCGGCGCAGGCACAGCAGGCTGTGCGCAGCGCGGGCCTTGCGTTCGGTGCAAAGCGGCTGCTGGCGGGCCTGCCTGCAGACTGCACGGCCCGGCAGTTCGCGCTCTACCAGCCCGCTGACATTCTGGAAACACTGGCACAAAACCCCGGGCAGGATGCTGTCGTGCTTTACAGCGGCGATACCGGATTTTACTCCGGTGCGTCCGGTCTGCTCACGCCGCTGCGGGCGCTGGGCATCCCCGCGCGGGTGTATCCGGGCGTTTCCAGCATCCAGCTGCTGGCGGCGGCGCTGGGCCGTCCGTGGCAGGGGTGGAACCTTGTTTCGGCCCATGGCCGCACCTGTGACCCGGTGGCCGAGTGTATGCAGGGCAGACCCACCTTCTTCCTCACCGGCGGCAGCGAAGACCCCGCCACCCTCTGCGCCCAGCTGGCGGCAGAGGGCTTCGGGGATGTGCAGGGCGTCGTGGGCCAGTGCCTCGGCACGCCGGAAGAAAAGCTCTTCCGCGGCAGCGTCAAAGAGCTGGCCGCAGGCCGCTTCAACAGCCTGAGCGTCCTTCTCGTGGAGGCGGCGGAGGTGCTGCCCCGCCGCGCCCCGGGCCTGCCGGACGAAGCCTTCGAGCGGGGCGACGTTCCCATGACCAAGCAGGAAGTCCGGGCCGCTGTGCTGGCGAAGCTGGCCGTCCGCCCGGAAGACATCCTGTGGGACGTGGGGGCCGGGACGGGCAGCGTCAGCGTGGAGCTGGCATTGGCCGCGCCCCGGGGCCGGGTCTACGCGGTGGAGTGCAGGCCGGAGGGATGTGCGCTCATCAAAGCCAACCGCGAAAAATTCAGGACCCGGAACCTCGTCCTCGTGGAGGGGCTTGCCCCCGCCGCCCTTTCGGACCTGCCCGCGCCGGACGCTGTCTTCATCGGCGGCAGCAAGGGCAGCCTTGCCGCCATCGTGGACGCCGCGCTGGATAAGAACCCCGACGCCCGCATCTGCGTGTCGGCCATCGCCCTTGAGAGCCTTTCGGCGGCGGTGGCCGCGCTGACGGCCAAAGGCCGGACCGTGCAGGTGAGCCAGATCGCCGTCAGCCGGGCCAAGGCCGTGGGCGGGCTGCATCTGATGATGGCCCAGAACCCCATCTACCTCATCACAGGAGAATGACATGATACAGTTTCTGCTGGCGGCACCCCGCTCGGGCAGCGGCAAGACCACCATGACCTGCGCCCTGCTCATGGCCCTCAAGCGGCGGGGCTGTGCGCCCTGCGCCTTCAAAAGCGGGCCGGACTACATCGACCCCATGTTCCACCGGGCCGTGCTGGGGGTGGAGAGCCGCAGCCTCGACCTCTTTTTTTCTGCGCCCGAGACGGTGCGCGCCCTCTACGCGAAGGGTGCCGCCGGACACGGTGCGGCGGTGTGCGAGGGGGCCATGGGCTTTTATGACGGCCTCGGCGGCGTCAGCGACAGGGCCAGTGCGTGGCATCTGGCCGACACGCTGGGCCTGCCGGTGCTGCTGGTGGTGGAACCGAAGGGTCAGAGCCTGACGCTGGCCGCAGAGCTGAAGGGGCTCGTAAACTTCCGCACGCCCAGCCACATCGCAGGCATCCTGCTGAACAACTGCACGGCACGGATGCACGCTCTGCTGGCCCCGATGCTGGAAGAAGAGACGGGTCTGCCGGTGCTGGGCTTTCTGCCGAAACTCCCGGAGGCCGTCATCGGTTCCCGCCATCTGGGCCTCTACACGGCGGCGGAAGTGGAAAATTTACAGCAGAAGCTGGCCCTTCTGGCCGACGCGGTGGAGGAGCACATCGACTGGCCCCGCCTGCTGGACCTCTGCGAAAAGGAGCCGCCCGCCCTGCCTGCGCGGCCGGAGACGCCTCCGGCCCGGGTGCGCATCGCCGTGGCGCAGGACGAGGCGTTCTGCTTTACCTACGCCGAGACGCTGGAGGCCTTCCGGGACGCCGGGGCAGAGGTGGTCTTTTTCAGCCCCCTCCGCGACACGGCCCTTCCGGAAAACATCGGCGGGCTGTATCTGCCCGGCGGCTACCCGGAACTTCACGCAAAAGAATTGAGTGAAAATACCTCGCTTCTGCGCGAGATAAAGCAAAAAATCGAGTCCGGTCTGCCCACGGCGGCAGAGTGCGGAGGCTTCCTCTATCTGGGGCAGAGCCTCATGGACGCCGAGGGGCAGAGCTGGCCGATGGCGGGCGTTCTGCCGGGCGAAGCAAAAGATGCCGGACGTCTCGTCCGCTTCGGCTACGCCGCGCTGAGCGCAGACTCGGACAGTATGCTCTTCCGGGCCGGGGAGAGCTTTCCCATCCACGAATTCCACCACTGGGATTCCACCGCCAACGGCGTGGCTCTCACGGCAAAAAAGCCGGTGGGCGGCGCAGAGTGGCGGTGCGGATTTATAGACGAGCATTTCTATGCGGGCTTCCCGCATTTGTACTGGGCGGGTACGCCCCTGCCGCAGCGCTTTGCCGCCGCGGCTGAAAATTACAGGAGAGATCATGACTGAGAAAGAACTGGCCGCCCTCTGTGCGGCCATCACGCCGCTGGACGAAGCCGCCCGGGCGGCGGCGCACGCCCACTGGGCCAGCCTTGCAAAGCCGCTGGGCGGGCTGGGCGGATTGGAAACGACCATCGAGGACGCCGCCGCCCTCACCGGCAGCGCAAAGCTGGATATTTCCCGCCGGGCGGTGCTGGTGCTCTGCGCCGATAACGGTGTGGTGGCCCAGGGCGTCAGCCAGACCGACAGCAGCGTGACCCGCGCCGTGGCTGAGAACCTTGCCGCCCGCCGCACCAGCGTCTGCCGGATGGCACAGACCGCCCGGTGCGAGGTGGTGCCGGTGGATATGGGCATCGCGGGCGACCCGGTCCCGGGCGTCCTCGACTGCCGCATCGCCCCCGGCACAGCGGATTTCACCCTCGGCCCGGCCATGAGCCGGGAGCAGGCCGTGGAGGCCATCGGCAGGGGCATCCGGCTGGTGCAGGAGCAGAAGAAAGCGGGCGTCGGCCTGCTGGCTACCGGTGAGATGGGCATCGGCAACACCACGACATCCAGCGCCGTGGCCGCTGTGCTGCTGGGCCAGCCCGTCGAAGTGATGACAGGCCGGGGCGCGGGCCTTTCGGACGAGGGGCTTGCCCGGAAGATCGATGCTATCCATTGTGGCATCGCAAAAAATCAGCCCGACTCTGCCGATGCACTGGACGTGCTGGCAAAGCTGGGCGGTTTCGATATTGCCGGGCTCTGCGGCGTCTTCCTCGGCGGTGCGCTGGAAGGTGTGCCGGTGCTGGCCGACGGTTTCATCAGCTGTGTGGCGGCGCTCTGCGCTGTCCGGCTCTGCCCGGCAGCGGCCAAGGCTGTTTTTGCAAGCCATTGCTCCACCGAGCCGGCCGCAAAGCTGGTGCTGAACGCTCTGAACAAAAAAGCCCTCATCACGGCGGGCCTGCATCTGGGCGAAGGCACCGGCGCGGTGGCCGCCATCCCGCTGTGGGACATGGCGCTGGCCGTCTACGATGGCTGTTATTCCTTTGAAGAGGGCGGCATCGAAGCCTACACGCCGCAGGGGGGTGCGGGATGCTGACGCTGGTGCTCGGCGGCGCGGCCAGCGGCAAGAGTGCCTACGCCGAGAGCCTTGTGCTCAAGACCGGCCTGCCCCGCTATTACCTCGCCACCATGCAGGTCTGGGATGCCGAGTGCGCCGCCCGGGTGGAAAAGCACCGGAAAATGCGGGCGCAAAAGCAGTTCGAAACGCTGGAATGCCCGCTCCACCTCGACCGTCTGCCCCTGCCCGGCCGGGGGACCGTCCTGCTGGAAGACCTCGGCAACCTCGTCGCCAACGAGCTTTACAGCCCCGGCGGGGCAGGAAAGCACACCGCCGAGGCCGTTTTGGCCGGGCTGGAACGCCTCGCCGCCGGGTGTGATAACCTTATCGTCGTATCGAACGAGGTGTTCAGCGGCGGTGCCGACTACGCAGGCGACACCGACCAGTATCTGCTGGCGCTGGCGCAGGTGAACAACGCCTTCGCCGCCCGGGTGGACAACGTCTGCCGGGTGGTCTGCGGCCTGCCGGTGTACTACAAAGGGGGAGAAAAGCTGTGACTGTTTTGCAGACCATCGCGGTGGCCTTTGCGATGTTTTCGGCCCTGCCGGTGCCGCAGTTCGAGTGGAACGAAAAAAATATGCGGTACGCCATGTGTGCCTTCCCCCTCATCGGGCTGGTGTGCGGCGGGCTGTGGTGTCTCTGCGGTGTCCTGCCCCTGCCGGGGCTGGCCCGGGCGGCGGCGTTCTGCCTCGTGCCGGTGGCCATCACCGGCGGCATCCATCTCGACGGCTATGCCGACACCTCGGACGCCCTCTCGAGCTACGGCGACCGCGAAAAAAAGCTTGAAATCCTGAAAGACTCCCACTGTGGGGCCTTCGCTGTCATCCGGCTGTGCTGCTACTTTGTGGCCTACTTCGGCCTCTGCGGCAGTGTGCGGTTCACACCCCGGGCGGGCCTGTGCTGGACGCTGGCGCTGGTGCTGGAGCGGGCGCTGTCGGGCTTTGCCGTGGCGGCGTTCCCGCTGGCGAAAGACACCGGCCTCGCCCATACTTTTGCCACAGCGGCCGACAAGCAGATCGTCTGCCACTTCCTCTGCGGCCTGTCGGCTCTGCTCGTCCTGGCGCTGACGGCACTGGGCGGCGGCGGGCTGGCGGCGGCGGCGCTTCTGGCGCTGTGGCGCTATTATTTCGTGGCAAAAAAGCAGTTTGGCGGCATCACCGGCGACCTGGCCGGGTGGTTTTTACAGCGGGCCGAGCTGTGGATGCTGGCGGCGCTGGCCGTCAGCCAGTGGGGAGGAGTGCTGTAAATGATGTTCATCACAGGGCCGCTCTACAGCGGCAAGCGCACCTTTGCGCGGAACTTCCGGGGCAGCGTCATCGCCGATGTGCAGGACGCCGCCGCCGAGACTCAGACCCCGGAGCAGCTCGAAACGCTGGCCCGGGAGCTGGCGGAATATGATATTGTCATCGCCACCGAGGTCGGCGGCGGTGTTGTCCCGATGGATGCTGAGGAGCGCGCCGGGCGGGAGGCCGCCGGACGGCTGGCCTGCCTGCTGGCAGAGCGCGCCGACTGCGTGGTGCAGATGTTCTGCGGCATCCCGACGGTATTGAAAGGAGAATTACCCCAATGTTGATCTATCTGCTGCGTCACGGCCTGACCGAATACAACGCCCAGAAGCGCTATCAGGGCCAGCGCGACATCCCGCTCTCGGCGGAGGGCCTGAGCCAGCTGCGCCGGGCCGACATCGACCCGAAGGTGGTCTATATCACCCCACTGCAGCGGACGGCCCAGACGGCCCGGGTGCTCTTCCCGGAGGCAGAGCTTGTGGTCGTGAAGGACCTGCAGGAGATGTGCTTCGGCAGCTTCGAGGGCAAAAACTACGTCGAGATGGAGCACGACGCCGATTATCAGGCGTGGGTGCAGGCCAACTGCGAGAGCAAATGCCCCGACGGTGAGCGGAAGGACGACTTCTCGAACCGCATCTGCAGCGCCTTCTCTGCTCTGGTGGACAAGGCGCTGGCCGACGGCGAAGAGCTGCTGGTCATCCTGGCCCACGGCGGCACCCAGATGGCGGCCATGGAGCGGTACGCCCTGCCCAGGCGCGGTTATTATGCGTGGTGCGGCCCCAACGCGGGCGGCTATGTGCTGGATGCCGCCGACTGGGCCGAGAAGCGCCAGCTCCGCCTCGTGAAGACCGTGCAGTACACGAAAGACGCGGAGGCCGGCGTATGATGACCGCCTGGGCTGTGCTGGGAGGCTTCGTGCTGGATGCCATTTTCGGCGACCCGGCATGGCTGCCCCACCCGGTGGTGTACATGGGCAAAGCCATCTCCCGGCTGGAAAAATTCCTCCGCTCCCGCCTGCCCAAAACGCCTCAGGGCGAGCTGCTGGGCGGTGCGGTGGTGGCGTTCTGTCTGCCGGTGGGGACGCTGCTGTTCACGGGCCTTGTCTGCTGGGGCGCGGCGATGCTTCACCCGCTGCTGGGGCTGGCTGTCCAGATGTTCTGGTGCGGGCAGGCACTGGCCGCGAAGGGGCTGATGCAGGAGAGCATGAATGTCTATGCCGAGCTGAAAAAAGGCAGCCTGCCCGCCGCCCGGAAGGCTGTGAGCCGCATCGTGGGCCGCGACACGGAAGCTTTGACCGCCGAGGGCGTGACCAAGGCGGCGGTGGAGACGGTGGCCGAGAACGCCAGCGACGGCGTCATTGCGCCTTTGCTTTATATGCTGCTGGGCGGCGCGCCGCTGGCCCTGACCTACAAGGCCATCAACACCATGGACAGTATGCTGGGCTACAAAAACGAAAAATATCTCTACTTTGGCCGTGCCGCCGCAAAACTGGACGATGTGGCGAACTATATCCCGAGCCGTCTGGCGGCGCTGCTCTGGATCATGGCGGCGGCGTTCACCCGCAATGACGCCAAGGGCGCGTGGCGTATCTGGCGGCGGGACCGCCGCAATCACGCCAGCCCCAACAGCGCCCAGACTGAGAGCGCCTGCGCCGGTGCGCTGGGCGTTCAGCTGGCCGGGCCGGCCTATTATTTCGGGGAATATTATCCGAAGCCCACCATCGGCGATCCGCTGCGGCCCATCGAGCCGGAGGATATTCTGCGGGCAGATCGGATGATGTATGTAGCCAGCGGATTTGCGCTGGCGTGGGGATGTGCGATACGGGGGTTCTTGGGATGAAACAACTGGTCCACGGCGGTGACTGGATGGGCTACCGCGAACGCTTTGGCCGCGACGCGCTGGATTTTTCGGCGAACGTCAGCCCACTCGGTCTGCCCGAAGGGGTGGCGCAGGCCATCCGGGACGCTCTGCCTCTGGCCGACCGCTACCCCGACCCCCTCTGCCGCACCCTGCGGGCGGCGCTGAGCCGGGCCGAGGGTGTGCCGCAGGAGCATATCCTCTGCGGCAACGGCGCGGCGGACCTCATCTTCCGGCTGGTCTGGGCTGTAAAGCCCCATAAGGCGCTGGTGACTGCCCCGACTTTTGCCGAGTACGCCTCTGCATTGGATACGGTGGGGTGCGAAGTGAAACGCTTCTTCCTCGATGAAACGAATGATTTCGCCCCGACGGACGCCCTCGTGGACGCCGTGGACGAGAGCATCGACATGGTGTTCCTCTGCCAGCCGAACAACCCGACGGGGCAGCTGGCCTCACCCGAACTGGTGAAAAAGCTGCTGCGCCGGTGCGAGGAGTGCCGCACGATTTTTGCCGTAGATGAGTGCTTTCTGGACTTTCTGCCCGACACCGACGGGCGGACCGCGAAGCCTCTGCTGGAAAGTGGGAACCTCGTCATCCTGAAAGCTTTCACCAAGCTCTACGGCATGGCCGGCGTCCGGCTGGGTTACTGCCTCTGCGGCGACGAAACGCTTCTGGAAAAAATGCAGACAGCGGGCCAGCCGTGGGCCGTGTCCAGTCTGGCGCAGGCGGCAGGCGTCGCGGCCCTGAAAGAAACCGCTTATGTGGACGAGGTGCGCGCGCTCATCGCCCGGCAGCGGCCCGTTCTGACGGCGGGTCTGCGGGCGCTGGGCCTGCGGGTCATCGATGGAAAGGCGAACTATCTGCTCTTCCGCGCGCCAGCCGACCTGAACGAGAGGCTTCGTCCGCTGGGAACACAGGTGCGCAGCTGCGCGAATTATCCGGGCCTCGGGCCGGAGTGGTACCGCACGGCGGTGCGCACGGCCCCCGAGAACGCCCGGCTGCTGGAACTTATGAAAGAGGTGCTGGGATGAGCAGGGCAAAATGCATCATGGTGCAGGGTACGATGAGCGGTGCAGGCAAAAGTCTGCTCTGCGCGGCGCTCTGCCGCATTTTTGCGCAGGACGGCCTGCGCGCTGTGCCGTTCAAGAGCCAGAACATGGCTCTGAACAGCTTCGTCACCAAAGACGGCCTCGAGATGGGCCGGGCGCAGGTGGTGCAGGCGCAGGCCGCCGGTGTCGAGCCGGACGTGCGGATGAACCCCATCCTCCTGAAGCCCAGCAGTGACGTGGGCAGTCAGGTCATCGTCAACGGCGAGGTGCGGGGCCAGATGAAAGCGTCGGAGTATTTCCGCACGAAACGGCAGCTGGTGCCGGACATCCTGAAGGCATATGACAGCCTCGCCGAGGAGGCTGACGTCATTGTCATCGAGGGCGCAGGCAGCCCGGCGGAAATCAACCTCAAGAGCGAGGACATCGTGAACATGGGCCTCGCCGAGATGGTGGACGCGCCGGTGCTTCTGGTGGGCGACATCGACCGGGGCGGCGTGTTCGCCCAGCTATACGGCACGGTGGAGCTGCTGGAAGAAAAAGAACGCCGGCGCATCAAGGGACTCGTCATCAATAAATTCCGTGGAGATGTAGAAATTCTGCGCCCCGGCCTTTCGATGCTGGAAGAAAAGACCCATCTGCCCGTGGTGGGCGTCGTACCGTACCTGAAGGTGGACATCGAGGACGAGGACTCCCTGAGCCAGCGCCTCGAGATGCGGGACGGCAAAAAGCCGCTGGATGCGGCGATCATCCGTCTGCCGCATCTGTCCAATTTTACGGACTTCATGCCGCTGGAACAGCACCCGCTGCTGGGCGTGCGGTATGTTTCGAACGCTCATGAGCTGGGCGCACCCGACCTCATCCTGCTGCCGGGCACGAAAAACACGGTGGACGACCTGCTCTGGCTGCGGCAGTGCGGGCTGGAAACGGCTCTGCTCAAGCTGGCCGCGAAAGGCACGCCGGTGCTGGGCGTCTGCGGCGGCTACCAGCTGCTGGGCGAGACGCTCGACGACAGTCAGGGCACCGAGAGCGGCCATCCGCAGACGCTGCGCGGGCTGGGCCTGCTGCCGACGCGGACGGTCTTTACCGCCGAAAAGCGCCGCGCACAGGTCACGGCGACGGCTGCCGCGCCCTTTGCCGGGGCTGCGCTGACCGGATATGAAATTCACACGGGCCGCACCGCGGTGAACGGCGCTCCGTTCTGCCGCTATGCCGACGGCACACCGGAGGGCTGCGTGCAAAACGCCGTGTTCGGCACCTACCTGCACGGCCTGTTTGACAGCGGCGAATTGACGGAGCAGCTGGCCGCGTACCTCTGCCGCCGCAAGGGAATCGCGCCGGAGACCGCCGCGCCGCTTGCGATGGACGACTACCGCACACAGCAGCTGGACCTGCTGGCCGACGGCGTGCGCAGTGCGCTGGACATGGGCGCCGTCTACGCGGCCATGGGTCTGCACAACCCCAGAGGAGGAAAAAAATGACACCGCAGCATCATCTGCCCGCCGACATTGAGCGCACGAGCATGGGCATTATCACGGCGGAGCTGGCCGCGCGCGGGCTTGCGGTTCCGCCCGAAAACGCCGCCGTGGTCAAGCGCGTTATTCACACGACAGCGGATTTTGACTACGCCGAGAACCTGCGCTTCACACCCGGCGCGGCGGCGGCGGGCGTCGCGGCCATGCGTGCCGGGGCAGTGGTCATCACCGACACCAACATGGCGCTGGCGGGCATCACAAAGCCCGGTCTGGCCAAATTGGGCGGGCAGGCACTCTGCTTTATGGCCGACCCTGCTGTCGCCGCTGCGGCGAAGGCGGCGGGCTCGACCCGGGCCGCCGCCGCCATGCACAGGGCCGCGCGGGAGTACCCCGGCGCGGTGCTGGCCGTTGGCAACGCCCCCACGGCGCTGCTGACGATTGCGGACGAGATCGAAAGCGGTCTGCGCCCCGCGCTGGTCATCGCCGTGCCCGTCGGCTTTGTGAACGTGGTGGAAAGCAAGGAACGGCTGTTTGCGGTTTGCACGCAGTACGGCGTGCCCGCCATCGCCGCCATGGGCCGCAAAGGCGGCAGCAACGTGGCTGCCGCCATCTGCAACGCGCTGGTGTATTCCGCCGCCGAGATGCTCGACCCTGCGGCAAGAGGATGGCAGTAATACACTTTCTACCCCCCGGTGTTTCCCTACAACCGAAAATTTTGACGCGGAGGAGGCGTTTTGCCTCCTCCGTTTTTTGTTTCCCTATAGCTTTCAGCCTTATGCGTGAAGATGGTGTTTGAGATTTCTGTAACTGCTGACGTAATTTTTCATAATGCGCTCGCTTTTGCTTGACTGCGCGACCATTTACGAATGTGGATTTTCATTTAAAGACGTTAAATAGCAATAGAATTACGGAAATATCAGGTCAGGTCAGGGCCCAAACGCCCACCAGAATGGCCAGAAACACTACATTGGAAATAGTAAACATCGCAAAATAGTGCCCTTTTTCAGCAGGTACTTCATTTGCAATCTGTCGATAAGAAATCAGGCTTGCCATGGATGCAATTAATGTGCCAAGGCCACCAAGGTTTGTGCCAATAATCAGCGCACGGAAATTATCGGTAAATCCAGAAAGCAGGATGGCAGCAGGCACATTACTGGTCACTTGAGAGGCCAGAACGGATACTAAAACCTCATGGCCGGCCAGAATATTCTGCAACCATCCAGAGAACGCTTCAATCCGGCCTAAGTTCCCGATGAAAATGAACAGTGCTACAAAGGTAAGAATCAGAGAATAGTCTACGCGGCCAAGAGTGGGGCGGTCAGCAAAGAAGGTGCACACCAAGATAGCGACGAATGCAACACCGTATGGGAGAACACGCAATACAACCAATAAACAGGCGACAAACAGAATACCGTACAACGCAATGAGTTTCCTGTCTGGTTCTGAGTTTACCGCAGAATGAGTTACAACAATGTCGGAATCTTCACGGCATAGCCATACTGCCCATATAGCAATAAGCACTAATGATATGATGGAATAGGGGAGCATCAACAGAACAAAAGAGCTTATATCCATCCCGCTCTTGCCATACAAATACAGGTTTTGGGGATTGCCCAGTGGTGTGAGCATACTGCCAAGGTTGGCAGCTATCGTCTGCATACAGACGATAGGGAGGAGCAGTTTGCTGCGAACAGATGCGTTCAAACTATTCAGAACGACAAACGTAAATGGCACGAATGTTAGCAGCGATACATCGTTTGTTATCAGCATACTGCTGAAGAAGCATAGGCCAACGAGAACAGCTGTTAGCTGCAAAGTGGTGCGGGTATGAGATAGGAGGGCATGGCCGAGTCTATCAAATACACCTTGCCCTCTCAGTCCGGCCATAACTGTCATTAGCGAAAACAGGATTGCAAGAGTACGGAAATCGATATATCCGAGGTATTCTGCGTCCGGGGGGACAAAGAAAGCGGAAATGATCGCCAAACAAGTGGCAATGCTCAGGACAGGTTCTTTCTGAAAAATGTGCTTACTCATCATAAATAAGATCCTCTTCCCGATCATTCGTTATCTCTTCCGGACGGCAAAACCAAAAGCTGTACCGCAAATACCACCGACAATGTGCATAAAGTTAGCTACATTATCTTGTATAAAGAGGATACTGTATATCTGCTGGCTTAAGTACAGCACGCCAACCAAGATGAAGGTGATAGGGATACCTCCATTCTTACTGCCGGCCAAACTGGAGAGCATGATGAGCATGAATACGATACCGGATGCACCAAGCAATGCAGAAGTGGGGAACAGCACACACTGCAATATGCCGGATACCAGCGCGGTCATAAGGATACCGCTTAGAAGTGTTCGGCTTCCGTATCGTTCTTCCAAAGGTGGAGCGACAACAAGGAAGAGGAGCATATTGTTTATAAAGTGATTCCAACCGCCGTGGCCAAGGACATGACCGAACAACCGGACATAGAATAGCGGGTCCGTCATCGACGAGCGATACACACTAAACAGGTGCGAGGTTGTCCAGTTGTTTGTTAAGTAGCCCAATACCAGAGAGACGAGGGACAAAAAGAAAAAGGTCAGTGTGACGGGGGCATTGTATTGGAGTCGGATGCTGCTGCGTTTCATAGAAGTTCCTCCATCATTATTGGATATTATTAGTATAGCACATTAGAGCGAAATATGTTGCAGAATAGAAAATAATCTGGGAGAGCAAAAGAGAAAGTAAATAAAACTATTTAAAGATGATTGGATATTTCACAGGGAAGATATGCAGCAGCGGTCAAATCGCAGTCAGCAAGGGCTGCCCCTGCAGGGGGATAATTTGTGTGCTTTCCTTTTATAATGCCGGAAGAGGAGAAAAACGGCGATTCAATTAGATAAATATTTTTACCTAATAATATTGACATTCGAAACAAAGGTGGTATAATGACCTCATTGACAATTACGTCAATTTATTTAGTTAAATTATGTGAGGTACGTAATATGAGCTTTGAAGAAGTAAAAGAAGTATTTGTTGACACCCTGAACTGCGATGCTGATAAGGTCACCATGGATGCCAGCCTGACCGACGACCTGCAGGCGGACAGCCTGGATGCGGTAGAGCTGAACATGGCGTTTGAGGACAAGTTCGGCATTACGATTGCCGATGAGGATCTGGGGACGCTCAAAACCGTGGGCGATATCTTCAACTATCTGGCTGCGCGGGCAGCCTAAAGGGTATTGTAGGATGAGTGCCATTGAAAAGCTGTTCCCGACCAGCCCGCAGGAGCGCAGTTTTCAGATGAAAGCCCGCCGCGATGCCGGCACGGCTGCGCCCAACTGGGTGCCGCCGCAATTTGTCGAGTGCAAAAAATGCGGCCGCCGTGCCACGCGGCAGGTTTGGGTCAAGAGCCAGTATGTCTGCCCCAACTGCGGGGTGCATTTGGCAATCGGCGCCTATTATCGGCTCAGCACGGTTCTGGACCACGGAACTTTTAAAGAACTGAACCCGGACATTGCGCCCAACGATGTGCTGCATTTTCCCGATTATCAGGAAAAGCTGGCCGCTGCTTCGGTCAAGACCGGCCTGAAAGAAGCCGCCGTTACAGCAATCGGCAGGATCGGCGGCGTGCAGGCGGTGGTCGCTGTGCTGGACAGCCGTTTTTTTATGGGCAGCATGAGCACCGCTGTTGGTGAAAAAATTACACGTGCGATTGAGTACGCTGCCGACAAGCACCTGCCGCTCATCATTTTTTCTGCCAGTGGCGGCGCACGGATGCAGGAGGGCATTTTCAGCCTGATGCAGATGGCCAAAACCAGCGCCGCACTGGAACGGTTCAACCGCAGCGGCGGGTTGTACATCAGCGTGCTGACCCACCCCACCACAGGCGGAGTCACGGCCAGCTTTGCCAGTCTGGGTGATATTACGCTCGCCGAACCGGGGGCACTCATCGGCTTTGCCGGGCCGCGCGTCATTGAACAGACCATCGGTGAAAAACTGCCCGACGGGTTCCAGCGCAGCGAGTTCCAGCTGGAACACGGTTTTGTGGATCAGGTCGTGCCGCGCACCGAGCTGAAAGAGGTCTTAACGCGGATCTTACAGCTCCACACGCAGGGGAGGAAGTGCAGATGATCAAAGAAGTTTTGCAGCAGTTGGAACCGCTGGACGCGCAGATCGACGCGCTGTGCAGCCGTGCCGATGACGCCGAAATGGCGAGCACGACCACCCATGCGGCTGAACTGGCTGAGCTTTCCGCAGAGGAAAACACGCTTTTACAGCGCTGCACCTCGCTGACGCCGGCGGACCGCGTTTTTCTGGCCCGCCGCCCTGACCGCCCGCATATAACCGAAATGATCGACAATTTGTTTACCGACTTTTTTGAGCAGTGCGGTGACCGACAATGCAAAGAGGATGCGGCCATTTTATGCGGGATCGCACGGTTCCACGGGATGCCCGTTACCGTTTTGGGGCACCGCAAAGGGACTACGCTGGAAGAAAACCTGCGCTGCAACTTTGGCATGCCGGGACCGGAGGGCTACCGCAAGGCCCTGCGCGTGATGAAACAGGCGGAAAAATTTCACCGCCCCATCATCACTTTTATTGACACTCCCGGTGCTTACCCTGGCAAGGATGCGGAAGAACGCGGCCAAGGGGAAGCCATTGCCCGCAACCTGATGGAGATGAGCGGCCTGACCGTCCCGGTGCTGGCCATTGTCACAGGCGAGGGGTCCAGCGGCGGCGCGCTGGGTCTGGGCGTTGCCAACCACATTCTGATGCTGGAAAATGCCGTGTACTCGGTGCTCAGCCCCGAGGGGTTTGCCAGTATTCTGTGGAAAGATGCTTCCCGCAGCGGCGAGGCCTGCACCATGATGAAGCTGACGGCACAGGACCTGTACGCGGATGGCATTGTGGAAGAAGTCATCCCCGAACCGCTGGGCGGCGCACAGCGTGGACGGCAGCTGCTTTTCAGCCGGTTGGACACTGCCATTGCGGTGCATCTTGCCGCTTTATGTAAGATGAGCGGCAAAGCGTTGGCAGACCAGCGCTACAAAAAATACCGCCGCATCGGAGAAATGAGGGGCGCATGAAAGGCTTACAGCTGCTGGCTACCGGCGGGGCATTGCCCGGCCATGTAGTGACGAACGAGGACTTGCGCCGACAGGTGGACACCAGCGACGAATGGATCACGACCCGCACCGGCATCTGCCAGCGCTATTACTGCACCGAAAACGAGGATGCCGCCACGCTGGCTATCACCGCCGCCCGTCAGGCCCTGACCCGCAGCGGTCTGGCGGCAAACGACATTGCCTGCTGTGTTGTGGCAACGCTCTCGGCCCCGACGGCTACCCCAAGCATTGCCTGCCGCGTACAGGCTGCCTTGGGTCTGCCGGAAAACCGGCCTGCCTTTGATGTAAATGCGGCCTGTTCTGGCTTTATTTATGCCGCCGCCACGGCTCACGGGCTCCTGAGCACGCTGGGCGGGCGGTATGCGCTGGTCATTGGCTGCGAGGCACTCTCCCGCATGGTGGACCCGACTGACCGCACGACCTGTGTATTATTTGGCGATGGCGCGGGTGCGGCTATTTTTGAGCTGGCCGAAAATGTACCGTTCGCCGTAACGTTAGGCGCACGGGGCAGTGAAGCGATCCGCGCGGGCGGCCCTGCGGCCTGCGATACCGCACCGATCACGATGGACGGCAGGGCGGTTTTCCGCTTTGCCGTGGAGGCTATGCCGCGCTGTCTGCAAGCCGTGCTGGACCGCAGCCAAAAGACATTGTCTGATCTGGACTGGGTAGTCTGCCACCAGGCCAACAGCCGCATAATCGACCATTGTGTCAAAAGTTTACACGCAGAACCGTCAAAGTTTTACAAAAACATAAGCCGTCACGGCAACACCAGTGCTGCCAGCATCCCGATTGCCCTGCACGAAATGGCGGAAAGTGATCTGCTGCGACCCGGCCAGACGCTGGCCTGCATCGGCTTTGGCGGCGGGCTGACATGGGGCGGGATGCTGCTGACGTATGAGGGTGGAAAATGAAGCTGCTCAATGAAATTTTAGGTACAAAATATCCCATTATACAGGGCGGCATGGCCAATATCGCCACGGGCGAGTTTGCCGCTGCCTGTTCCAACGCCGGGGCGCTGGGGCTGATCGGCTCCGGCGGCATGGACGCGGACTCCCTGCGGGAAAACATCCGCCGCTGCCGCGCACTGACCGACAAGCCCTTTGGCGTGAACATCATGCTGATGCACCCGCAGGCAGATGAATTTGCCAAAATCGTGGTGGAGGAGGGCGTAAAGCTCGTCACCACCGGGGCGGGAAATCCGGGAAAGTACATGGCCGCGTGGAAAGCAGCCGGTATCACGGTCATCCCCGTGGTGGCGGCAGCCATTTTGGCCAAACATCTGGAACCGCTCGGCATTGACGCCGTTATTGCCGAAGGCACCGAGAGCGGCGGCCATGTGGGCGAGATGACCACGATGGCACTTGTCCCGCAGGTCGTCGATGCCGTCCATGTGCCGGTCATCGCTGCGGGCGGTATTGCCGATGGACGTGGGCTGGCTGCTGCGCTGGCATTGGGGGCGTGCGGTGTGCAGGTCGGTACCTGTCTGCTGGCGAGCACCGAGTGCCCCATCCATGAAAACTATAAAGCCGCCCTGTTAAAAGCCCGCGACAGTGATACCATCGTGACCGGGCGCATCGGCGGTACCCCTGTGCGTGTACTGAAAAACCGCATGAGCCGCGAGTATGTCCGGCAGGAAAAG
>OLNM01001576.1_pt1 | contig 16574 bp, 17 predicted proteins | sample 1672391 | NCBI WGS metagenome assembly OLNM01 (sample SAMEA3136680, study PRJEB25190) | human gut metagenome | reverse complement strand
CGCACCTCGCTCGCCGTATCGGCACTTAGAATTATGCGGTATTGCCCTAAAAAATAAAAAACGCAGAACTTTCAACGTTCTGCAAAAATAAAGTTGAAACATCCCCCGCAGGTGCAGCAATCGCTGACTTGCGGGGGATGTTTTGCGCTTTTAGTTTACAGTTTGCGGATGAACAGGAAAGTTAAAAATATAAATGTCTTGGTAAGGGCGAACATCGTTCGCCCGCAGCTGTTTGCTGTGTGTACGACTTGTTAAAATATGTGACGTCTTTGCGTTGGCATTGATATGCCGCCAGGTTGGCGGGCATACAATGTGCGCCCCGGTGGTCACTATGGAATAAAACACATTAAAAATGCGGTGCAAACAACCGGATATTCTTACACAAATGCCGCCTCCTTGCGGGCTTTGCTTTTAGTGTTTTCCGGGAACACATTGCCCTTTGGGCTCTCATAGTCTTTGGCAACCTGCTGCAAAATTGCGGTACGGCGTACAATGCCGATAAATACGTTGCGGTCATCCACCACGGGAACAAAATTCTGGTCAACGGCGGCGTTCAGCAAAGCGTGCATGTCAGTGGTAACGGGAACTGCCTTGTAATCCCGGCGGCGGGGGAAAGAGGCGATGGGGATATCCTCGCTGGCGTCAATATCCAGCCCGTGAATGCTTTTGATGCCCCATAAAATGTCGCCCTCGGTCATGGTACCCAGGTATTCGCCGTTGCGTTTTAATACCGGAATGGTGGCAAAGCGCTGGTTGGACCATTTTTCAAGGGTCTGGCGCAGGGTAAAATCTTCATAGATAAATAAAACGTCCTGTTTTGGCGTTAAAAAGAACAACAGATTCATGGCGGAAAATAACTCCTTTGCAGGTTATCTTGATGGAAAGGGAAAGCACTGTGTACGGCGGCTTTTGCTGCTCCCCGCATCTACTGCCGGGGCGGGCGTTAAAAGTACGACCCTTACCAATATTAAGTATACGCGCCGTTTGGGATAACTTTGTGAATGGATTGTTAAAACCGATGTAAAAAATTAGGCTGCAAATTTTGTTCCCTTTTCGGCAGGGCTTTTTACAAAAAGCTCTGTTCAAACCGAAACAAATCGTGTATAATAGAATTGCGTTAGCTGTAACTGACGCACATGGAACCCGGCAAAAGGGTTAAACCCGAAGCTGGGAATTCATCTGTATTCCATAGGGAGGAACGCAAATGATCACACGAGTGAATCCTTTGGGACATATTTCGCTTACGAATGATTACTTCTCGGGCCTTGTGGCCGAAGCTGCCAAAAACTGTTATGGTATTGCCGCCATGGGCCAAAGCTCTGCCGCCAGCACAGTGCGCGAAGCGCTGCGCAACGGCTCCCTGCCCGAAAAAGGCGTTACCGTAAGCCAGCAGGAAGGGCGGCTGGTCATCACCCTGCACATCAAAGTGGGGTATGGCCTGAACATCGCTTCCATCACGCAAAGCATTACCCACCGCGTTAAAGATGAAGTTGAACATGCAACCGGCCTGAAAGTGGCCCGCATTGATGTGTTTGTTGATGATATCATTGACGAATAAAGCGGCGGGGGCCCCGGCTGGCATTTGCCCCGGCGGCTTGTTTCCCCAAAAATTACAATGAGGTGCAACTGTTAGAATGATTACTGGTAAGACACTGCGCGACGCCATCATTTCCGGCGCCAACAATATTGCAAATCAACGTACCCGCGTGGACGAGCTGAACGTTTTCCCTGTGCCGGATGGTGATACAGGTACCAATATGAGCATGACGATCGGCGCGGCCTTGAGCGAGCTGAACGCCATGCCGGATACCTGCACGGTGGCCGAAGCCAGCAAGAGCGCTGCCTCCGCCATGCTGCGCGGTGCGCGCGGCAACTCCGGCGTTATCACCAGCCTGCTGTTCCGCGGTTTTTCCAAGGCGCTGGCCGGTAAAACCAATGCCGAGGCCGCTGACCTGGCCAAAGCCCTGCAGATGGGCGTGGAAGCTGCTTACAAGGCGGTCATGAAGCCCACCGAGGGCACCATCCTGACCGTTACCCGCCTGGCTGCCGAGGCTGCCGTTGCCGCTGAAACCGACGATGTGCCGCAGCTGTGGGCCACCGTGTGCGAAGCTGGCCAGAAAGCTCTGGAGGACACCCCCAACCTGCTGCCTGTGCTGAAAAAGGCTGGCGTTGTGGATGCCGGCGGCCAGGGCATCATGCTGGTGTTTGAGGGCATGAAGCAGGTGTTTGACGGCGGCGAGATCGTTGCCGGTGCCGAGGTTGCCGCCAAGCCGAAGCTGGATTCCAGCGCAGCAGGCAAGGGCGTGTTTACCGACGACCTGATGAAGGTTGAGGATATCAAAAACGGCTACTGCACCCAATTCCTGGTCCATAAGGATTCCGGAGCAAGCATCACCCGCCTGCGCGCTTTCCTGGAATCCAACGGCGACTCTGTTGTTGTGATCGAGGATGACGATGTGGCCAACTGCCATGTGCATACGGCTGACCCCGGCATGATGCTGAGCGAGGCCATCAAGTATGGCTACCTGACCAATTTTAAGATCGAGAACATGCACGAGCAGTTCCTGGCCCGCCAAAAGCAGGCCAAGGGTCTGGAAAAGCAGGCCGAAGCAGAGGAAAAGGCTGCCGAGACCGGCGCAAAGGAAACCTTTGTTTACGCTGCAGTTGACCCGGACCGCGCCTATGGCTTTGTTGCCGTGGCGGCGGGCGATGGACTGAAATCCGTGTTTGAGGACCTGGGCGTGGATGCCGTTGTTTCCGGCGGCCAGACCATGAACCCGGCAACCGAGGATATCCTGGCTGCCATCCAGAGCGTGCCCGCCAAGACCGTTCTGGTGCTGCCCAACAATAAAAACATCATCATGGCTGCCGAACAGGCAGAAAAGCTGGCTGACCGCAAGGTCCTGGTTCTGCCTACCCGTACCGTGCCCCAGGGCATGACCGCTATGCTGAACTTTGAACCCGAAGCCGCCCCGGAGGAGAACGCCGTCAACATGATGGCCGCCGCCGAAAAGGTTGCTACCGGCCTGATCACCTATGCCGCCCGCGACAGCGAGTTTGACGGCCGCCCCATCCGTAAGGGTGAGATCATGGCGCTGGAAAACGGTAAGATCGTTGCCACTGGCAGCGACATTACCAAGATGACCTACCGCCTGGCACGTTCCATGAAGAAAAAGGACAGCCAGTTCATCACCGTGATCTCCGGTGCGGAAGTCAGCGAGGAAGATGCCGAACATACCACCGAACTGGTGCAGTCCAAGTGCGGCTCCAGCGTGGAGGTCAGCCATATCCATGGCGGTCAGCCGGTTTACTACTATATGCTCAGCGTGGAATGATCCCGGCATAACGGACAAAACCATTCAAGGACGAACTTGTGCATCAAAACGCATGTTCGTCCTTTGTTTATAACCCTACCGGAAGGAGGTGCAGCCATGCCGGATATCAACAGCGACATCCAATACCTGAAGGGCGTTGGCCCGGCTTACGCCAAAAAGTTTGCCAGGCTCGGCATTTATACCATCCGGGATCTGCTGCTGCACTATCCGCGGCGGTATATTGATTATTCCCAGCCGTACACGGTAGTATCAGCGCCGTTTGATGTGGACTGCTGTGTAAAGGCAACGGTGCTGCAGCGGGACCCGGACCGGCGCATTAAAGGCGGGCGGATGCTCTCCCATGTGCTGGCAGGGGACGATACAGGAATGCTGGCGCTTTCCTGGTTCAACGCGCCCTATGCGGCGGAAAAGCTGGAACCTGGAACCGAATATTATTTCGAGGGCCGCGTTGGCGGCATGATGACCCGGCGGGAAATCCTGCACCCGCTTGTGCGCACCGAAGCCCAGGTTGCTGCGGCACCCCTGCTGCCGGTTTACGGAAGCACTGAAGGGCTGCCCGCCGCCCGCCTGACCCGCTGCGCCCAGCTGGCGCTGGAATATGTGGTCCAGCTGGATGACCCGCTGCCGCCAGAGCTACTGACCCGCTACCGCATGCCGCCCAAAGCGGACGCTGTGCGGGCCATCCATGCCCCGCGGGATGCGGCGGACGCCGCTGCCGCCCGCCGCCGTTTGATCTTTGAAGAATTGTATATCTTGCAGCTGGGCATATTTTTGATGCGGGGCCATGGCCGCAAAATTACCGGTGCCCCCATGCGGGAGCTGGACCTTGCGCCGTTCTGGCGCAGCCTGCCCTATGCACCCACCGGGGCACAGCGCCGCTCGGCGGAAGAAATCTGCCATGATCTGTGCGGCCAGACCCCGATGAACCGTCTGCTGCAGGGCGATGTGGGCAGCGGCAAAACGCTGGTGGCCGCTGCGGCCATCTGGTTTGCCGCGCAAAATGGCTGGCAGAGCGCCATGCTGGCCCCAACGGAAATTCTGGCCCGCCAGCACGCCGCCAACCTGGCCGACCGCCTGGAGCCGTTTGGCGTCAACGTTACCTTGCTGGTGGGCGGCATGAAAGCCGCCGAAAAGCGGGTGGCCCTTGCCGCCATTGCGGATGGCCGTGCCGGGCTGGTGGTTGGCACCCATGCGGTGCTGACGGACAGCGTGGTGTTCAAAAATCTCGGCCTTGCCATTGTGGACGAACAGCACCGCTTTGGCGTGCGGCAGCGCGGCATTCTGGCGGGCAAGGCCAACAACCCGCACCTGCTGGTCATGAGCGCAACCCCCATCCCGCGTACTCTGGGGCTTTTGATGTACGGGGATCTGGATATCTCCATCCTGGATGAGCTGCCCCCCGGCCGCAAGCCCATCAAGACCTGGTTCATCACTGGCAAAAAGCGCCGCGATATGTACGGCTTTCTGGAAAAACAGATCGCCGCAGGGCATCAGGTATATATCGTCTGCCCGGCCATTGAGGAAAACGAAATGGATTCCGACATGAAAGCCGTCAAGCAGTATTACGAGCAGGTGGCCTGCCCGCTGCTGCCGGGGCGGCGCATCGGCCTGCTGCACGGCAAAATGAAGCCGAAAGATAAAGATGAAGTGATGCAGCAGTTCAAGGCCGGGGAGCTGGATGTGCTGGTCAGCACCACCGTGATTGAAGTCGGTGTGGATGTGCCCAATGCAACCGTAATGGTGATCGAAAATGCAGAGCGGTTCGGCCTTTCGGCACTGCACCAGCTGCGCGGCCGCGTGGGGCGCGGTGCGGCGAATTCCTGCTGTATCCTGATTTCGGATAACGAGGGAGAAGCGGTACGCCAGCGGCTGCACTTTTTGTGCCGCACATCGGATGGTTTTGCCGTTGCCAAGTATGACCTGGAAACCCGCGGCCCCGGCGACTTTTTCGGCGAAGCACAGCACGGCCTGCCCACCCTGCATGTGGCGGACCTTGTGCAGGATACCCGCACCCTGACCGTTGCCCAGCAGGAAGCCAAAGCCCTGCTGGCCCTGGACCCCAACCTGGCCAAACCGGAGCACAAAGCCCTTTCGGACGAAGTGGAGCGCCTGTTTGCCACAGCCGGGGCCATGAATTAGTCTTAACATCTTTATTTCCAATAAAAAACTGCCCAAATTATTTTTGATTTTTTTGTATAATCTCTTTTTTTTGCAGAAAGAATTTGCTATACTAAGGTTTAACCTGTATTGACACATAACTTTACAGGTTGGGCCGACAAACCAAAAAGGACATGCCATGAAACAATTCCTGTCTGCCTGCCTTGCGGTACTGCTGCTGGCGGTGCTGCTGGTCCTGCCCGCCGCAGCGGAGGAAACCGCCGATGCCCCCAACCTGACACCGGGATTTTCTGTTACCGCAGAGGCAGCCTATGTGGCTAACACCGATACGGGGCTGGTTGTTTATGAAAAAAACAGCGAAACCCCCATGGCCGCCGCCAGCCTGACCAAGCTGATGACCATGATCCTGATGCTGGAAAGCTACCAGGACCAGCTGGATACCATCAGCATTACAGCGCCGGGCTATATCTATGATTACCTGTACGGCAAAAATGCTTCCACGGCGGATATCTGGAAAGACGAGACCCATACCCTGCGCAGCCTGCTGTATGCCATGCTGCTGCCCAGCGCCAACGAGGCAGCGTATATCGTGGCAGACTATATGAGCGGCAGCAGCATTGATAACTTTGTGGCCATGATGAACGATGAAGCTGCCCGCATCGGCTGCACCGGCACTACCTTTACTGACCCCTGCGGGCTGGATCCCGGCAACGTGACCACCGCGCGGGATGCCTACCTGCTGGTGCGGGTGGCTATGGGCTATGATGCCTTTGCCCAGGCGGCAGGGGAGGAAAGCTACCAGATGCCGGCCTCCACCAAGCATGATTCGCCCTATACCATCCTGACCAGTGATAAGCTGGTTTCGCCCAGCAGCAACTATTACCGCTCTTACACAAAAGGCGGCAAAACCGGCAGCCTGGATGACTGGCAGAATTTTGCGGGCTGGCACACCCAGGACGGCGAAACCTATGTCAGCGTGGTGCTGCACAGTCCCAAAACGGACGAAGACCCGCGCCCGGCGCTGACCGAAACCGCCGAGCTGATGGATTGGGCGTTCGCCACCTTTACCGTAACCGCGGCGCTGGATACCACCCAGCCCATCACTGAGCTGCCTATTGAGTATTCCTCCCAGACGGATACGGTAATGATCTACCCGGCGGATGATATGCAGACCCTTTTGCCGCGGCAGGGCGGGGCAGAGCTGACGGAAAAGACCTTCAATGTTCCGGAGCACCTCTCCGCGCCCATCAAGCAGGGCGATGTGGTGGGTACCGTTACCGTTACCATGCAGGGCGAAACCGTTGGCACGGTGGACCTTTTGGCCGGCAGCAGCGTGGACCGCAACGAGCTGTTGTATACCATGGCGAAGGTAAAGGCTTTCTTTTCAAGCACTTATTTCAAGGTCGTTGTTGTGCTTTGCATCATAGCGGCTGTTGTCTATGCGGTTTTGTGGGTGTATGTTATGCTGCTTACGGTGCGCCGTGTGGAGCAACCGACCCCAAAACGCAAAAATAAACCGAACGATTGGAATAAGGAATAATGGCGGGCACCAGCCAGCCATAAGGGGGTACATTGTACTATGTTGGATGTAAAACGCAACCTGACAACCATGACGGATTTTTATGAGCTTACCATGTCGGCCGGCTACCTGGACGAAGGGTATAAGGATAAAATTGCCGTCTTTGATATGTTCTTCCGCAAGGTGCCGGACGGCGGCGGTTACGCCATTATGGCCGGCCTGGAGCAGTTTATCAACGCAGTGGACAGCCTGAAATTTACCGAGGAAGACATCAATTATCTGCGCTCCACCGGTGCTTTCAATGAGCAGTTCCTGGACTATCTGCGCAACTTTAAGCTGCACTGCAATATCTGGGCGATTGAAGAGGGCATGCCCATCTTCCCGCAGGAGCCCATTGTGACCGTAGAAGGCCCGGCTATTGAGTGCCAGCTGCTGGAAACCCTGCTGCTGGTCACCTTTAACCATCAGTGCCTGATTGCCACCAAGGCAAACCGCATCTGCCGCGCTGCCGCTGGCCGCCCGGTTATGGAGTTTGGCGCCCGCCGTGCCCAGGGGTATGACGCCGCCTACTTTGGCGCCCGCGCTTCCTACATCGGCGGCTGCAGCTCCACCTCCTGCGTGATGGCTGCCCGTGACTTCGGTATCCCGGCATCCGGCACTATGGCACACTCTTGGGTGCAGATGTTCCCCACCGAGTATGACGCATTCAAGAAGTATGCCGAGATGTACCCGGACAACTGCGTGCTGCTGGTGGATACCTACAACGTTCTGCGCCATGGCGTGCCCGATGCCATCAAGGTGTTTGACGAAGTGCTGAAGCCGATGGGCAAGCGCCCCAAAGGTGTGCGCATTGACTCCGGCGATATTGCCTACCTTTCCAAAAAGGCCCGCCAGATGCTGGATGCCGCCGGTTACCCGGACTGCACCGTCTGCGCTTCCAACTCTCTGGATGAATACATCGTGCGCGACCTGATTTTGCAGGGTGCCCGTGTGGACAGCTTTGGTATTGGCGAGAACATGATCACCGCCAAGAGCGACCCCGTGTTTGGCGGCGTGTACAAGCTGGCCGCAGTGAAAGAGGATGACGGCAGCTATACCCCCAAGATGAAGCTCTCCGAATCCGTGGAAAAGATGACCATTCCCTGCCTGAAAAAGGTATGGCGTATCTATGATGAGGACGGCAAAGCCCAGGCAGACCTGATCACTATGGCAGACGAAGTGGTGGACACCAAGAACGGCATTACCCTGTTTGACCCCATCGAGACCTGGAAGGAATGCACCTATGTCAACAGCACTGCCCGCTGCATTTCCACCCCGATCTATGAGAACGGCAAGCGCGTTTACACCAACCCCAACCTGGCTGATATCCGCAAGTTCTGCAAAGCCCAGGTGGGCACCCTGTGGGACGAAGTAAAGCGCTTTGAAAACCCGCACCGCTATTATGTTGACCTGAGCAGGAACCTGTGGGATACCCGCAGCGAACTGCTGAAGAAGCTGTCCAAATAAAATGCTGTAACTTTATTACAAAATGGTTACAAGCCGCGCCCCCTGCACATACTATGGCAAAGGATGACGGGGTCATTCTTCCATACTGTACAGGGGGCGTTTGTATGTCTGTTTGTTTCCACCGTCTGGCTGCGCCGGGGCAGCTGGTGCTGTTTGCCATGGGCGGTACCGCGTACCTTGCGCTGGAGATCGCCTGGCGCGGCACAACCCATTGGACGATGTTTTTGGCGGGCGGGGCCTGCCTTTGCGCACTGGATGCCCTCGGCCGCCTGCCACTGCCCACCCCGCTGCTGGCGGGGATCGGCGCGGTTGGGGTTTCGGTGCTGGAACTGGGCACCGGGCTTGCCTGCCGCCGTCTGCTGCATGTTGAGGTGTGGGATTACAGCCAGGAATGGGGCAACCTTGCCGGGCTTGTGTGCCCAAAATACACGGCACTCTGGTTCCTTTTGTGCCTGTGGGTGCTGGGTATGATGCGCTTTTTGCGCGGTTTTGCCGCCTATGTGGCCCGCACAAAGGCTTAAAGTACACTTTATCACCCTGCTTTTTCGTCTGCGAGGACTGGAAGTCCGGTTTATCGCCCTGGATGTCTGCTATAATAAAACCATAGCAAAGCAGAAAGGCAGGGGTTCCCATGACAGCACAATTCCGGTATGTAGCAGGCCACATTGAAGTTTATTCCGCAACGGGCGAGTTCCTTTTTTCCGCCGATACCATGCAGGAGGCATGGGAGGACTACCAAGACGAAATGTCCGCGTGACGCGTACAGATGCAGTCATAAAATATACAAAATAACGAAATAGTTTATAATATACAAAAAACTTTTGTAAGATTGTACAAAGCGTGCATTGCAAAATCCCCCTGCGCTGGATATAATAAAGACAGAAAGGAGATGGGGTTGCAATGTTGAACCTTCGTTCGTTTGCAAAGTGGGTACGTGGTATTCTGGACAGTGAGGAAGCCTATAACCTGCCGGAAGATGTCTACAACGACGTGATCCCCTCCGGCGTTCATGACTTCTGCCGCTTCGACCGGGAGTACTAAGACGGTACCATATCGTTCTCGACGATTGGACCCGCACACGGTAATGGTGCACAGAAGGATGCGGCTCTGACCGGAATTTACCACGAATAGGGCATAAATAAGATATGGATGATTGATTCACCATAATACTGTTTGTTGCACCTTGAAACAAGCAAGCAGGCACCAGGCCACCCACCCGGTGCGCAGCCCCTCCGGCAATGGTTATGCCGGAGGGGTTGTTTTTTTTTGCAAAATTTAGTATCCTTAAAACGTATTGCTTATTGCAGGGTACAATTTTGCACCCCAAAACGATTGTGAGGTACGCCGTGGAACTGACCCCTTACGCAATTTTTGATATGGATGGCACCCTGTTGTGCTCCACCGGCATGTGGGACCATGTAACGGACCGCATCCTTGCAAAATATGGCAAAACCATCACCCATGAACAGCGCATGGCCAACATGACCCTTACGGTGGAAGGAACCGCCGCGATGTTTGTGCAGCAGCTTGGCGTGCCGCTGACGGAGCCTGAATGCGCAGAGCTGATCCGTGCCGAAGCGCGGTACGGCTATGCGCAGGAAGCCACCGTAAAGCCGGGCGTTGAGCAGGTGCTGGCAGCCATGCACGCACGCGGTGTGCGCATGTGCGTGGCATCCGGCACCGAAACACCGCTGATCGAAGCCGCGCTGACCTCCCACGGGCTGATGCGCTGGTTTGAATTTGCGGTGGACTGCAAGAACCCTGACGGCAAAAAGAAGCCGGATGTATATCTGGATGCTTTGCACCGTTTTGGCGTGCAGAACCCCGTGCAGGCAACCGTGTTTGAGGATTCCCCCGTGGGGATTGCCACCGCACGCGCCGCCGGTTTCGCCACCGTTGGCATTTATGATGAACCAATGGCAGAGTTCTGGCCGCAGATTACCCAAACAGCGGATTTTGCCAGCCGCACCTGGCAGGACTGGCTGCAAAATGTGCAGCAGACCGGCCCCGTACCCCACAAATAAGCATGAAACTATAAGAATTGAGGCCTGTTATGAAGCTGATCACCTTTACCGTACCGTGTTATAATTCCGCAGCCTATATGGACCGCTGCGTAGAAACGCTGCTGCCCGCCGGGGAGGAGGCCGAGATCATCCTTGTAGATGACGGCTCCAAGGACGACACCGGCAAAATTGCCGATGCCTATGCTGAAAAATACCCCAACATCGTCAAGGTCATCCACCAGGAAAACGGTGGCCATGGCGAGGGTGTCAACCAGGGCATCCGCAACGCAAGCGGTATGTACTTCAAAGTCGTGGACTCTGACGACTGGCTGGATGCCGAAGCTCTGCAAAAGGTCATGCAGACCTTGCGCGGTTTTGCCGCCATGGAGCAGCCGGTGGACCTGCTGATGTGCAACTATGTGTACGAGCATGTGGTGGATAACACCCACCACACCGTCAGCTACAAGAGTATTCTGCCGCAGGACCGTGTGTTTGCCTGGGATGAGATCGGCCGTTTCCCGCCGAGCCAGAACATTTTGATGCACACCGTCATCTACCGCACCCAGATCCTGCGTGACAGCGGCCTGGAGCTGCCCAAGCATACCTTCTATGTTGATAACGTGTTCGTCTACCAGCCGCTGCCGCTCTGCCAGCGTCTGTACTATATGGATATTGACTTGTACCGTTACTTTATTGGCCGTGATGACCAGAGCGTGAATGAGAGCGTGATGGTCAAGCGCGTGGACCAGCAGTTGCGCGTGACCAAGATCATGATCGACGCGGTGGATCTGTATGCTCTGCCGGAAAGCCAGAAAAAGCTGCGCGCCTACATGTTCAACTATCTGTCCATGATGATGGCAATCTCCAGCGTGTTCCTGACGATGGATGGCCGCCCGGAGGCTTTTGAAAAAAAGACCGAGCTGTGGCAGTACCTGAAAAACCACGATGAGCGCGTGTACAACAAGTGCCGCCATTCCGTCGCCGGTGCCTGCAACCTGCCCGGTACGCTGGGTCACAAGATCACCCTGTGGGGCTACCATGTGGCGCAAAAAATCTTTAAGTTCAACTAAATAATAACAAGCAACGGGGGGCTGCCTGGCAGCTCCCCGTTGTTTGTTATTACAGGATTTAGGGCAATACCGCATAATTCTAAGTACCGATACGGCGAGCGAGGTGCGGCAGATGCTAAGCCAAAAGCGCAGATAATACTGGATGCTGCAAAGGTGAGCGCCGCCAGTGGCGGAAACAGCGAACCGAAGCAGGGGCAGCGGTCGCAGAGTGCGAGGGGCTTTTGCCCCCGAAGCACGATGCGGGTACCGCAACCCGACATTATCGAGCATTTTGGCAACGCAGATGCCGTGCCGCAGCTGCCGGAGCGGTGTTTAAGCCGCAAGGCGGGAATCGTGCGGTGTTGCCTTAGAGCATAAAGCAAAAGAGAGGATATCACCATGAAAATAGCCGAAGTTTCTGCCCGGCCTCGCAGCTGGTCCAACAGCTGGTGGAGGTATGGCAGCGCTCTGTGCAGGCAACCCACCTGTTTTTGTCTGCGCCGGAAATTGCTGCTATCCGTACTTATGTTCCGCAGGCCCTGTGCGGAGTGGAACATCTGATTGTTGCGCAGGATGAAAGCGGCACACCGGTCGGCTTTATGGGCGTGCAGGAGAACCGGCTGGAAAATGCTCTTTCTGGACCCGGAGGCGCGCGGCCAGGGCCTTGGTGCCCGCCTGCTGTGCCTTGGCATGGAGCAGTACGGCGTGAGTGAGCTGACCGTGAACGAGCAGAACCCGGAGGCAGCCGGTTTTTACCGGCACATGGGCTTTGCCGTATACCGCCGCAGTGAGCTGGATGAACAGGGCGGCCCGTACCCGATTTTGTATATGCGGCGGGGGTAAAGCACTGCTCGGCATTGCCCTACGGAGCGCGCGCCAAAATTCTTTCTATTCTTATGGCGTACAGGCCTGTTTCGTGTTATACTGTATTCATATATTTATAAATGGAAAGGCAGAGAGTTATCATGTATCAGCAAGGCGATAAAATGCTGGAAGTGCGGGAGCTGCTTGTAAAAGCGTTTGCCACCGCGTGGAAAAACAGCGACCAGAGCACCGACCGCGATACTTACATCAACAGCAGCATTACCGTGATCGATTCCATGCAGGTGCAGCCGGAAATGATTTACGCCGAAGAAGGCCAGGGCCTGACCGACGGCGAGGAACTGGACCACCTGGCAGACCTGGTGCGTGCCGATGGCACCTGGGTGTATTACGGCGTTCCGGCGGAGAACTTTTTTATTGTTACCTGGATGCCGGATGCCGAAGCAGCTGAAGCTAAGATTGCCGCCCTGCGTGAGGAAGGCGATTGTGTGGCCTGCTGCGTAGACCTTGCCGAAGAATGGAACTTTGGCTGATAAACCGCCGTGCGGCTGAAATACTTGCAAAGGGGAAGTGACCGCCTTGTCTGGCCATGAACCGCAAATCAAAATCAGCATTCCCGCGGCGGCATCCCGCCTGTTGGGGGCACTGCGCCGCGCCGGGTTTGAAGCCTATGTCGTAGGCGGCTGCGTGCGGGACAGCCTGCTGGGGCGTACCCCCGGCGATTGGGATATATGCACCTCTGCCAGACCGGAACAGGTGCGGACGGTGTTTTCCGCCTACCGCCAGATCTTAACGGGGGAAAAGCACGGTACCGTTGCCGTCATCGTGGGCGGCACCCCCTACGAAATCACCACCTACCGTGTGGATGGCCAGTACCATGACAGCCGCCACCCGGATGCCGTGCAGTTTGTGCCGCAGGTGCAGCCGGATCTTGCCCGGCGGGATTTTACCATCAACGCCATGGCTTATGCCCCCGGCGAGGGACTGATCGACCTGTACGGCGGCCGCAGTGACCTGCACGCCTGCCTGATGCGCTGCGTGGGCGACCCGGAAGAACGTTTTGCCGAGGATGCCCTGCGCATCCTGCGCGCGGTGCGGCTGGCCGCCCAGCTGGATTTTGCTCTGGAGAAAGCCACCGAGCGCGCCGCGCTGGACATGCGGCAGAGCATCCAGAATATTTCCGCCGAGCGCATTTATACCGAGCTGGATAAGCTGCTGGCCGCCCCCGCTGCGGGCAAAGTGCTGAGCCGCTATGGCAGGATTCTTGCCGGGGCGGTGCCGGAGATTGAGCCATGCATCGGCTGCACCCAGCCGGGGCGCTGGCACTGCTATGATGTGTGGCAGCACACCGCCGTGGCGGTGGAACTGCTGGATGTGGCGGGCATGGACGATAAAAATGCCCGCATTCTGCGGTGGAGTGTTTTTCTGCATGATCTGGCCAAGCCGGAATGCCGCACCGTCGGCCCGGACGGCGCGGCGCATTTCCCCGGCCACAACCAGGCCGGAAGTAAAATGGCGCGCAGTATCCTGCTGCGGCTCAAGGCGCCTACTTATCTTGTGGAAAGCGCCAGCGCGCTGGTTGCTATCCACGATGGTGCCCTGCCCAGCGATGATGCCGGCATCCTGAACATGCTGAACCGCTATGGCGCCGCATTTTTGCAGCGCCTTTGCCGCCTGAAGCTCGCGGATCTTGCCGCCCATGCCCGCAATGCGGGAGTGATGCAGCGCGAACAGCAGGTGCGCGCTTTTGAGGGACGGATGCTGGAACTTTCGGCTACCGCCTGTTATACGGTAGGCCAGCTTGCCGTGAACGGGGCCAGCCTGATGGATGCAGGCATCGCCCCCGGTCCCGCGGTGGGTAAGGCGCTGAACACCTTGCTGCGCGCCGTGATGGAGGGCCGCCTGCCCAACGAGAAAGCTGCCCTGCTGGCCGCGCTGGAAAAGGAGGGCCTGCTGTGATTTACGGCATTGGCACAGACCTGTGTGATGTGGGCCGGATTGAAAAGAGCATTGCCCGCCCGGCATTTTTGCAGCATGTGTATACCCCGGCGGAGCAGGAGCTCATTGTCGCCCATACGGGCAAGAAGCAGGCGGAAACCGCCGCGGCCAACTTTGCTGCAAAAGAAGCATTTTTGAAAGCCTGCGGCACCGGCCTTTCCGGGTTCTCCATGGCGGAAATCGCCGCCCTGCGCCAGCCAAGCGGTGCGCCTTACCTGGGATTTACCGGTAAAGCCGCCCGTTTCATGGCGCAGAACCATTTGCAGGCTCATTTGAGCTTGACCCATGAGGCCGGCCTTGCCGGTGCGTTTGTGGTGTTGGAACGGGTGGAATGATAAATGGTTTGCCGCAAGCAGTAAAGCACGGCAAAGCATTTGTGTGGTTTGCGGTACATTTCAAGGCCCCTCCCCGGCGCATGGAAACCTTGCTGATTGCAGCAAACGCTGCAAATCATTTGTAGGGGACGATGCTTGCTGTCCCGCATGTTGGGCATATGGCAACCACTTGCATTCCCCGCCAGATAGAATCGCAATGCTTTTTTGCCCCACCGATTCATGATTAAAATAAAGCCTCCCTGCTTATACTGTAAACAGAACGCATTGCAGTATCAGCAGGGAGGTTTTGTTATGGAAGTGCACAGAGGTGAAGTGTTTTACGCAGATCTCAGCCCGGTGGTTGGGTCGGAGCAGGGGGGAGTCAGGCCGGTACTTATCATTCAGAACGATATCGGCAACCGGCACAGCCCCACCGTGATCGCTGCCGCCATCACCAGCAGGCAGGATAAAAACCGCCTGCCCACCCATATCGGTGTGCGGGCCAACCGCTGCGGCCTGGCCAAAGACAGCATTGTGCTGACCGAACAAATTCGCACACTGGATAAACGCCGCCTGAGGGAGCGCGCCGGGCGCATTCCGGAAGATGACATGCGCCGCGTGGATGAAGCACTGGGCGTTTCGATGGGGCTGCACGATCAGCCAGTGGCCCAAAGCACCCATATGGACGGCGGATATTTTTGAAAATCAAATCAGTTCTTCCAGAATGGCATTCTGCACGATCATGCCACTCGGCGTCAGCCGCAGGGTATCGCCATCCAGCACAGCATAGCCGCTGGCGGCGCAGTGGCGCAAAAATGCCATCTGGCCGGCATCGAACCGAACGCCGTACCGGGCCACATACTCGGTCAGATTCAGCCCGCTGCAAAGGCGCAACTGCATGATCAGGTAATCCTCGGCGTTGCAGGGGCCTTCGTACTGCTCTTGAACAGTCCCGGCAATAAAAGCAGCGGTGTCATTGGGCCAAAAGCGGCGCACACTGCCCAGGCAGCTGTGGGCCGCCGGACCAATGCCCCAGTAATCTTTACAGTTCCAATACAGCAGATTGTGCCGCCCTTCGTGGCCGGGGCAGGCAAAGTTGCTGATCTCGTATTGCCGGTAGCCCTCCTGCGCCAGACGCTGCACGGCGTACAGGTAAAACTCCGCGGCGGCGTCGGCATCCGGCAGGCCCGGCGGCGGGTTGCGGCCAAAGGCGGTGCCGGGCTCGATCTTGAGCAGGTAGGCCGAAATATGGGTGCAGCCACCCGCCTGCAGCAGAGCAAGGGTTTTATCAAACTCCGCGATGGAATAATAGGGCAGCGCCAGCATAATATCCCCGCAGATCTCCCGGAAGCCTGCCTCCCGCGCCCAGGCAAACGCCTGTGCGGCGGCAGCAGCGGTGTGGGTGCGGCCCAGGCGGCGCAACTGGGCGTCGTCTGCGCTCTGTACCCCAAAGCTGATGCGGGTTACCCCGGCGGCTGCAAAACCAGCCAGATTTTCCGGCGTTACTACATCGGGGTTGGCTTCCAGCGTGATCTCCGCACCCGGCAGCGGGGCGGCGGCTTTGATCAGTCGGTGCACCTGGTCTGGCCGCAGCAGGGCGGGGGTGCCGCCGCCAAAATATAACGTGTCCGGCCTGCGGGAGCTTTTGGAAAGTTCGCGCAGCAGTGCGGTTACATATTCATCCGGAACCCCGCGCGTGCCGGGGGCAGAGTAAAAATCACAATAGTGGCATTTGCTGCGGCAGTAAGGGATGTGCAGGTAAATGCCGTAAGTATCGGGGTTGGGCAAGGCATGGCTCCTTATCTTGCAAAAATGATAGAATTCCGTTAAGGCAACACCGCACAATTCCCGCCTAACGGCTTAAGCACCGCTCCGGCGGCTGCGGCACGGCATCTGCGTTGCCAAAATGC
>OLNM01001570.1_pt1 | contig 16613 bp, 9 predicted proteins | sample 1672391 | NCBI WGS metagenome assembly OLNM01 (sample SAMEA3136680, study PRJEB25190) | human gut metagenome | reverse complement strand
CTCTGGGTCATGTACCCACACAGGGGAGATGAACTGGAGCACACAGCGGATTCTATCAGAGAACAGGTGGGAGTAGAACAGTTTACACTTGTTGCGATACAGGTGGATGACTGGAACAGGGATCTCTCACCGTGGAGATCGGATGAGGTCGATGGATCATTTGCCGGAGAGGCGGGACGGACACTGGATTATATAGAACAGCAGGTCGTACCGCAGTTGGATATTCAAAGTCAGGCGAACAGGCCTCTTTATATCATGGGATATTCGCTTGCCGGGCTTTTTGCACTTTGGGCAATGTATCAGACTGATATATTTGCCGGGTGTGCCACATGTTCAGGTTCAATGTGGTATCCGGGATTTGTGGAATATGTAAACAGCCAGCCAACACTAGCGAATAAACAAATATACATCAGCCTCGGCGGCAAGGAATCGCGGACATCCGACAGGCTGATGTCAACTGTTGCGGATCGGACAAAGGAGATTTGCGACCTGCTGAAGAAGGACAACGATGTGATATATGAGATAAATCCAGGTGGGCATTTTGCCGATTCCGGGAAGAGGCTGGCGAAGGCTGTGAAGTGGATAGAGAAGGCAAAAGGATAACAAAAAGCACAGGAGAGCACATATATACAATCGTTCACTGGCAGAACGATACGAGGCATAACATATACCGGATAGATATATATTTTTATCGGAATAGATGATAATATATGGGGCAGACATATGGAGTAGATAGATTAATGGCAGACACGATCCGGTAAGTATATGCAGCGAAAAATCAGATCGTGGTAAGCTGGAAAGAAGGGCAACATGGGTAAACAGACAAAGAAAAAGAAAAGCACAGGAGCAGCAAAGGAGATATTTGCAAAGCCCCCAGGAAGGCTCGGCAAATGGAATGCGATAGCATTTGCAGTGCTTGTTGTGGGAGAGCTTATATACTATTATGCGGCAACACCGGCGATCAATATACAGAGTACAAGTTTCTGGGTATGGATGGTCATTTCAGTTGCGCTTGTTGGCTTTTGTACGCTTGATTTCACGGTGGAGAGTAATGATACCAGAAGTGTCGCAACGAAAGCAACGAAACCGGCAGCATGGATAGTAGTAATAATGATAGCGGTCGGACTCATTATGGTGGCGGCATCATCCAAGCTGTTTTGTGCATCAAAGTACGCAAGCCTTATCAATATAGAGGATGGAGACTTTCAGACGGATATCCCGGAGAGCAGGCAGATAAATGACATTGCGCTGATGGATACAAGCACAGCGAGGATCATAGGTGAGAGAGCCGTCGGTTCACTCTCGGATGTGGTCAGCCAGTATGAGGTCAGCGGCAATTACAGTACTATAGATTACAATGGCGCGCCGATGAAGGTCGCAGCACTCAATTATGCGGGATTCATCAAATATATGAACAACAGGAAGAACGGAATCCCGGGTTATGTTCTTGTGGATCCGGTAAAGAATGAGGCACACTATATACAGACTGAAAAGCCAATAGTATATTCGCCTTCAGCGTATTTCAACAACAACCTGTACAGACATGTCCAGATGGCTTATCCGACATATATATTTGAAGGTTTCTATCTGGAGCTCAATGACGATGGCAATCCGTATTACATCTGTCCGGTTCTTGAGTCGCATGCAGGACTCTTCGGTGCAAAGGATGTAAAGGGTGTGGTTATATGCGATCCGTGTACGGGCGATACAGAGTATCATGAAGTCAGTGATGTTCCACACTGGGTGGACCGTGTATATGATGGCGACCTGGTGTGCCAGAAATACGACTGGTACGGCGAGCTCTCAGGCGGCTACTGGAACAGCGTATTTGGCAATAAGGGCTGCAAGAGGACTACGGATGATTACGGTTACAAGGTTATGGACGGCGATGTGTGGGTATATACAGGTGTCACATCGGTAAATGGTGACGAGTCTAACATAGGATTTGCCATGATGAACCTCCGGACAGGAGAGAGCAAATATTACAAGGTGGCAGGCGCAGAGGAATACTCAGCCATGTCATCGGCAGAGGGACAGGTACAGCATCTTGGTTATAAGGCATCCTTCCCATCACTCATCAATATCAGCGGAATACCAACCTACATCATGGTCTTAAAGGACAACGGTGGCCTGGTAAAGATGTATGCGCTTGTCGATGTGGAGAAGTACAATATTGTAGCTACAGGCACTACCCAGAAGGACGCACTTGCGGCATACAACAAGCTGCTGGCAGAGAACGGACTTAAGAGTACGCAGAGCATGACGGACGATATACCAAACAGACAGATCACGGTAGCTGATATCAAATATATCAACATGGATGAGACGACATATGTGTATATCACGGATGAAAACGGCAATGTATACAAGCAGGATTTCTCAGAGAACGAGGAGCTGATATTTATACAGAGCGGAGATAAAATAAAAGTATTTTATCAGGAATCAGACAACGGAATAAATGACATAATATCTGTTGAGAGATAGATTTATTCACTGAATAAAGGCTCTCCCTGTGATAAACAGGGGGAGCTTTTTGCATGATAATATGGTATTATAGAAATATCTTATTGAGAATAAATCTATATAAATGATTGATTATGATTGACAAGGAGGTTATTATCATGGATAAAAAGGCAATCTACAGTTTATCATACGGGATTTTCATGTTGTCCACAAAGCTGGGCGACAAGGCAAATGGCTGCATCATCAACACCTGTATACAGGTGGCGAACAATCCAACGCGGGTTGCGATATCGGTTCTCAACACGAATTACACATGTGATCTGCTCAAGGAGAGTGGTGTGTTTGCCCTCAGTGTACTTGACGAGCAGTGTACATTTGACTCGATAAAGCACTTCGGTTTCCAGTCGGGAAGAGACGTGGACAAATTCGAAGGAATAAAGATGCCGGAGGATGTCAACGGAATCCCTTACATGGGCTGGTATGCCTGTGCGGTTATCAGTGGCAAGGTAGTTGAGAGCCACGATCTTGGAACACACACGTTGTTCATCGCGGAGGTGGTAGACGCAAAGACATTGTCAGACAAGGCGCCTCTCACATATGCTGATTATCAGGCACATGTAAAGCCAAAGGCAGACAAACCTCCTAAGACAGATAAGAAGATAGTGGGATGGCGCTGCAAGATATGTAACTATGTATATGAGGGAAGTGAGCTTCCGGCAGATTATGTATGTCCTCTGTGTGGACACGGAGCAGACGACTTTGAACCTATATATGAGTAATGTAAGATATGCCGTTATCGGCAAGAAATGAACGACTTCAAATCTTGAAAAAGTTGATTTCTTGCCGGTAACGGCATATACTATCTATATACAAAACACTGTGCAGATGATAAAAGCCCATTGCGTAAAAGGAGGGATTTTCATGGGTTATATTTCAGTTGCAGAGACTGCAAAAAAATGGAATGTGTCAGAACGAACCGTTAGAAATTACTGCGCTCATGATAAGATTCCTGGGGCTTTTCTGACGGGAAAGACGTGGAATATACCGGATTCTGCGCAGAAACCAATGCGTCAATCTGCGGGAGAAGAGAACCGGGATCTGCTGACTGTGCTGAGAGAAGAGAAAAAAAATGGAATTAAAGGTGGCATTTATCATAAGATACAGGTGGATCTCACTTACAATTCCAATCATATAGAGGGCAGCAGGCTCAGTCATGATCAGACACGGTATATATATGAGACAAATACTATAGGCGTGAGTGATCAGGCGATAAATGTTGACGATATAGTCGAGACGACCAATCATTTCAGGTGTATAGATCTGGTGATCGATGATGCAAAGAACTTATTAAGTGAGAAAATGATAAAGGAGCTGCATTTGATTCTCAAGAATGGAACTCAGGACTCACGAAAAGAATGGTTTGCGGTGGGAGATTACAAGAAAGTTCCGAATGAGGTGGGCGGCCATGATACGGCTTTGCCGGAAGAAGTTCCAGAGAAAATGAAAAATCTCCTTGCAAGATACCGCAAGCTCAATGAAAAGACACTAGATGATATTCTGGATTTTCACCATGAATTTGAAAGTATTCATCCGTTTCAAGATGGCAATGGCAGGGTTGGCAGGCTGATATTGTTCAAGGAGTGTCTGAAATATGATATAGTTCCATTTATCATAGATGAAGATCTCAAATGGTATTACTATAGAGGACTTTCAGAATGGAATAGAGAAAGAGGATATCTGCGGGATACCTGCCTTACTGCGCAGGATAAGTTTAAAAAGTACCTGGACTATTTCAGGATACAGCACAGAGATTAAAAGACTGGAGAAAATTATGGACGGAGAAAGAATGATGAAGAACGTAGCAGAGATATTCAGCCGCGGTGCGGTGGTCAAGAATCTTCCGGCATGGGTAAATATGCGCCACGCCTGGAAAGCAAGTGATGCGGCGAGAGACAGAGGGCTTGAATATCCGGCAAATGTTGTACAGATAAAGAATCTGGATTACAAAAAGGAGCTTGATGAGGTCCGTTTCAATGAGCTGATTGAAACATGGAACAAAGATGTAGAGAAAAACATTATATTCTTTGCCGATTCCGGGGATGCCGCAGACGTGGATTCTGCAAGCTATACATCCAACAGCTACATGGATATCTGCGTTCCAATATCGTATATGACAGATGAAAACAGAAAATATCCGGTGATAGTGAGCGTGCATGGCGGAGGCTGGTTCTATGGTGACAAGGAACTGTACAGCCACTATTGCTGCCTTCTTGCGGAGCACGGGTACGTGGTGGTGAACTTTAACTATAGATTGTCACCGCAGAACAAATATCCTGCGGCCATAGAGGATGTGGCGTATCTCATTCGGTATATCCATGAGAATGCGCAGACACTTGGAATAGACATTGATAATTTCTATATGGTCGGTGATTCGGCGGGGGCACAGCTCACGGCAAATTATTGCATCATAGCATCAAACAGCGATTACAGGGCAAAGCTTGATTTCTTCACATATGATCTATTGCCTAAGAAGGTATGCCTTAACTGTGGTGCATACAAGATGGCAGAAAGAAATGACAATATATCCGCATGGTATCTGAGAAATGATGTGGATGATGACCAGAATAGTGACGGAAAAACAAGTTCACACGACAAAGCTGAAAAATGTGAAAGTAAGAAAATAAGCCAGGCATATGCAGTGACTGAGGAACAGTACAAGCTGTTTATGGATCAGCTTGATTATGTAAATGCTGAGTTTCCGGAGGCGTATCTCATGTATAGTGTAAATGATGATCTGGCATCACATACAAAAGCGTTGGATGAGGTGCTGAACAAAGTTGGAGTTGCACATATCACAAAAGCGTATGGACAGAACAATCCTGACAGTGGCCATATATTCCATATGAATATGTACAATCCAGAGGGAATACTCTGTAACGAGGATGAGTGTGCATTTATGAAATAAAAAAACTGTTTGACAACACGACATCAGAATGCTATCCTAAAAATCAGATAAAGGCAAAGACAGGAAGGAGTACTTAAGTCACTGTCACTTCAGAGAGTAGGCGTTTGGTGCGAGCCTATAGGACACCTTAAGGAAGCAGTCCCCGAGCTGTGACCGCGAAAGTTTTCCGGGTAGTGGTCAACGGAAGGTTCCACGTTATAGGAACAACGATAGTGATGGCTGTCGGCTGAGAGCAGGAATAAGTTCCTGAATTTAGGTGGTAACACGGACAAGAAAGTTCGCCCTAAGCATATTATAAGTATGCTTAGGGCTTTTATTTTGCGTTTTCAGGGTGACAAGCGGCTGCGATGCGCGAGCTTGCTCGCGGGCATCGGCAGATGCGGAGTAATCTCGAAGAAAACGCAAGTTAAAACCAACGATCAGCAAACACAGACAACAAGGGATTAAGAGATATAAAGGAGTGTGTATCATGAGAAAATTCGAAAAATCATCAAAGCTTGACAATGTGTGTTACGACATAAGAGGTCCTGTTATGGACGAGGCAAACAGAATGGTGGCTGAAGGGGTAAATGTCCTCAAGCTGAACATAGGAAATCCTGCACCGCATGGACTTATGGCACCTGATGAGGTTGTCAGGGATATGGCATATAACCTCAGAGATACTGAGGGATATTCAGATTCAAAGGGACTTTTCTCTGCAAGAAAGGCAATCATGCAGTACTGCCAGCTGAAGAATATTCCAAATGTGGGAATCGATGACATATATACAGGAAATGGAGTCAGCGAGCTTATAACCATGTCCATGCAGGGATTGCTGGATTCTGGTGATGAGATACTTGTTCCAATGCCTGATTACCCACTGTGGACAGCATCTGTCAACCTGGCAGGAGGAACAGCAGTTCATTATCTTTGTGATGAGCAGTCCAACTGGTATCCTGATATAGAAGATATCAAGAAAAAGATAACATCAAGAACAAAAGGAATCGTAGTCATCAACCCTAACAACCCGACAGGAGCTCTCTATCCAAAGGAGGTTCTTGAGCAGATAGTTCAGGTTGCAAGGGAGAATGAACTTATCCTTTTTGCAGATGAGATATATGACAGGCTCGTCATGGATGATAAAGAGCATGTGGCTCTGGCTTCACTGGCACCTGACCTTTTCACGATAAGTTTTAACGGACTGAGTAAGTCACACCGAGTTGCAGGTTACAGAGTTGGCTGGATGTGTCTGTGCGGAAACAAGAGCAATGTGAAGGGATACATAGAGGGACTTAACCTCCTGTCATCCATGAGACTTTGCTCGAATGTTCCTGCCCAAAGTATAGTTCAGACCTGTCTTGGAGGCTACCAGAGTGCAGATGAGCTGCTTCTGCCTGGAGGAAGGATCTATGATCAGAGAGAGTATATCTACAAAGCACTCTGCGATATACCGGGAATAAGTGTGGTTAAGCCGGAGGCAGCGTTCTACATATTCCCGAAGCTTGACAAGGAGAAGTTCAACATCACAAATGATGAACAGTTCGCTCTTGATCTTCTGAGGGATAAGCACATCCTCGTCACATGTGGAACGGGATTTAACTGGAAGGATCCGGATCACTTCAGGATAGTATACCTTCCAAATATGGAGATACTCAAGGAGGCAACAGCAAAGCTGGCCGATTTCCTGAGCTATTATCACCAGTAAAATATCAGGCACTAATATAAAATGTCAAATAACAGGAGTCTCATATGTAGGGCTCCTGTTATTTTTTTGAAGAAGATTTAAGATTCCCATATATTGCGGAATATATGTATATAAGTTTATTATAAAAGCAGGGACAACATGGGGGATAATTTAAGATAGGGGGGACATATGAAAACAAACTTATTTCTGATAACAAAATACTGGAGATATCATAAAAAGCAGTTTGCGAGCATGCTTACCTCGATAGTGATATTAACGGCTTTCCTGTTGATTGCACTTTTGATGGAGAGAACAGAATGTAGACGGCAGTATGATGACAAGCTGCGGGGAAGTAGTAAGACATTTTATCTGTATAGCAATCTTGGCAGTGATGCCTATGAGGAGATGTCAGAAGACAAAAGGGTCAGCATGATCGGGCGTACGGCTATATGTGGAAAGCTGGGAAATGACAAAACACAGTATACATATGGTACATATATTGACGATGCGGCAGAGGATCTTGAATATGTAAAGCTTTCGGCGGGAAGATTCCCTGAAAAAACCGGGGAGGCAGCAGTGTACGATTATGTGTTGGAGGATATGTTTTTTACTGTTGATCCTGACTCGTATGTTGGAAAGGAAGTAACATTTGACAGTTATGATTTGGATGATACATATCTGTTGAGAACAGGTAGACATGTGGGACAGATTACGTTTACTATCACAGGTGTATTGTGTACAGACAGCAGAAGAGATCTTAAGGAGAACAGAGTAGACTGGGGATCTGACCTTTCGGAAGTACAGATGCCAACTATATATCTGTGGCGGGATGACTGTGATTTGGATGAGAATACATTCGTATATACTGCTGTCTCACTGTATGGTGATGACGAGATAACAGAGCAGTCGGAGAGCGCTATGGAAGAGTTTGCGCAGGATTATTATGACAAAACTGGAATATGGCCAAGATCCGGCCGCAGCAGATCGGCTGCAGAAGATATCTGCAACATTACCCTTGGAAACGAGAAGCTTAACAGCGAAAGTTATCTGTCGGACTCTGTCCAGGGAATACTATATTTCAGTGTTATTGCTGTGATCTTGTCGGCTATATCCCTGTTTGGCGTGATGATAACTGTTATGAGCGAGAGGCAGAAATCCCTGGATATCGTGAGAGATATAGGAGCCAGCCGGATGAAAGTGGCTTGGATACATATATTGGAATGGGGAATCCTGCTGGTTTCAGGAGTGATATGCGGCGGAGTCGTTGGAATCACTGTATATGAGGTCATACTCGAGATTCAAAGTCGTTTTCTGAGGCTGCCTAAATTGCGCGGTTATACAGTGGAGTGGTGTGTACAGCAGATTACAGAAAATCCATTTGTAATTTCTGTTGTGTGTGCAACAGGTACATTTACTCTTGGATATTTACTTTTTTATATATACCTTCATATAAAATCAAGAAGACTTATAAGAAGAGATCGTGTGAGATCATTCGGGAGAATCAAATCGGTGGTTTCCGGTATTCCATTTGCAAATACAATGCAGATGTTGTCTGTTGCCCTGATCCTGTTTGCGGCGGTGATGTGCTACGCATTCTGCTCTATGGACGGCAAGGGAAAAGGATATTTTCACAATGATGATCTGGACAGAGACACATATTATACATATGGACAATTGGATATGGAAACCAGTGATGTAGATATATGCCTTTATGATCAGGGGTCGGGGATTACTGGTGGAGTATTGCTTACAGATACAGGACTTACTGAGGATGGGCGCAAGAGCATTGCGGATATGAACGAAGTAAAGTCAATAGAGAGTTTCTCCACAAACGATGGCTTTGATATATTTTATGATAGAAATGACGAGGATATTCCGGATGGATTGTGGCAGGCGGAGGTCCAGTTTCCGGAAGATACAGAAGAATTCTATCATGCAGACGATAGATTTTATTTCAACGTTCCAGCGATATGGCTGGATGATAACGGAATGAGAAAGCTGGATAAATATGTAAAAGAGGGGTCAATAGGTACCCATGAAAATGGTGTGGCGTGTGTTGAATATGAATATGACGGAATGACCGCGGAGTCGCCATATAAGATAGGCGATGTAATGCATACAATGACAGTGAACGGAAAAGGCGAATACAAGGAGACTGCTGAAATCGTGGATGCGATAATTGTGATTCCGGAGACCACAAAGGAGAGCGATCCGATATTGTATGCAGGTCTTGGCAGAGCTTCACAGTATGGATATGCAATAGTGGCCTCACAGGACACAGCAGTCAGTATTGGGATGTTTAAGACATGTTATGACGTTACATATATATCTCTAAGCAACAGGGGAGATATTGATAGAGTTGTATCCAGGTTTGCTGACATATTGGACTCTTCAATGGAACTCAGGATACGAACGATAGATGAGTGTGATAAGGAGTATCGTGAGGCATATATATCACAGTATGCGAGCACAATATGTCTGTTCTTTATTCTTCTTATCATGGCGGCATGGGGATATTGGGAACTTGTCACCATGCGTTACCAGAATGGCAGGCGGAACGTGGCGATCATGCGGGCTCTTGGAATGGAGAAGCACTCATGGAACATGACGTTTATATGGCATAACATAAGAAATGCCCTGGTATCATGTGCTGTCGGAGCCGGTATGGTGTATGGCATGAGATGGCTTTTGCGCTACAAGTACGAACAGGCGCTAAACATGTTCAACTGGCCGGAGACAGATTTATGGAACGTCGATGCAGATGTTATAAAAGAGGTAACGAGACTCCAGCATGTATTTCTATTCGACAGCGAGATATTTGTTGTCCCTGTGGGAAGAGCGTTGGTACTGATAGGAACATTCCTTGTTGTGATTTCGACGATTATTACGGTGCTGGTCATTCATAAGAAGAAATCGGAAGAGATAATTGATGATCTGGCTGAAAAAGAGTAAGGGGGACGATGCATATGATTCAGATAAAGGATTTAAATAAGACGTATGGTGAAGGAACAAATGCTGTTCATGCACTTCGCAACTGTAACGTGGAATTTGAGTATGGAAAATTTACGGCGATTATAGGAACATCAGGCAGTGGAAAGTCAACATTGCTACATCTGATGGGCGGACTGGATACAAAGGCAGAAGGAGAGATATTCTATGATGATGAAGATATACTCAGATATTCAGATGCACAGCTTGCAAAATTCCGCAGAAAAAATATAGGTTTCGTATTCCAGTTCTTCAATCTGGTGCCAGAGCTGACAGCAAAGGAAAATATATTCCTGCCAATGATGATAGATAAGGTTAAGGTAGATGAGGAGTACTTTGATAAGCTTACTGAAAAACTTGGAATTTCAGAGAGACTGACACATTATCCGTCACAGTTGTCCGGTGGACAGCAGCAGAGGGTTGCGATAGCCAGAGCGCTCATACACAAACCAAAAGTGTTGCTCTGCGATGAACCTACCGGAAATCTGGACTCTCAATCAGGAAAAGAAGTCCTGAGACTGCTTAGAGAACTGCAGAGTGAAGATGGACAGACTATAATTATGGTTACCCACGATGGAAATATAGCAGATCAGGCCGATCGTATCGTAAGGATAGAAGATGGACAGATAAAATGTGTATAATATTCACACAATTATATACATAAAAGACAATTTGATAATAAAACGCAACAACAATGACAATAAAATTGATAAATTGTCAAAAAATATGTTGACGATTTGCCTTGCATCATGTATAATAAAGGTACATTAAAGAACGGCCATTTGAAAAAGATACAGATGGCACACCATAGATTGTCACCCGTGACACGTAACATGTACGAAGTTATCTCAGAGATTTATAGAATCGTGAAAAAGACTTTACACATGGTGCGCAGGAAACAGAGATCCGTGGTACAAGTTCACGAAAGGAGGAGGTTCCGTTGGAGACAATTGAAGAACATTTTTATCATGATGGTAACTCAGAACTGGGAAGTTGTTTCCACACGAGATGCCTTTAAGATAAATCTTGAATCAGTCCACATGTAGATGCTGTATATAGCATGATTGAAGTGCCAGGACGCAGGTATTTGATACCAGATTTGATCCATCGTGATTGTTCAAAACACAAGATATGAGTGGTGTTTCAAGGGCATCAGGTCATATCACATATCGTAAGACCAGTGCTTATAAGAGGTTGGTACATATACAAGTTCATGCAGTGCATGTTATGAGTAGATGCAGTTCGTACCCTGATAGTTGATATTCCGGTAAGTTTAATCTCTAGGCACAACGAATTTTTTCATAGATATTTATAATATAGTGGAAGAATCAATGGCATGTGTGGAAGCATTCAGATATTTTGATTAGATACTTCAATATTTGAAAAATGAATAAACTAATATAAAGCCAGTTGGTATTATGCCAGCTGGCTTTTTTATGTATTAATTACAACGTGCGTTAAACCACTGATTGCCCGCTCTGCGAGCCATAACAATCCGTGCGGTAACAAGAAACTAATATTAATTGCAAATAACTTAAATTATTGACTAATATGGCGTGCAAAAGCAATAAAAAACAACTTAAATATTCGGTAATTAATGACATGTTCAACAATTAAAAAATGAGTTAATATAAGTATATGTATAAATATTAATCACGAATTAGGCTGTTCGTGGTGAGTAAAGTGGAGGAATGTTACAAAAAAGAAAGGGTAAGGAAATATGGTGAGATTTAGAACAAGACTTGTTGCTGTGACATGTGCAGTTGCAATGGTTGGCTCATTCTGGGGAAGTGCAGGGGCAATAGTCTCAGCTGATGCATCAGAGCCGTCTGCGGAAATGGCGTGGAGCATCACTACAGACAAACTGGTATTTGACACTGGCGCAGATGCCAAGTGGACAGATAAAATTTATGCCAGCAATGATGAAGGTACATACCCAGAGTTAGGCAGGATCGATGATGTGTCTGTGGGTAAAAAGGCTGTGCTCACGGCAAATGTAACACTTAATGGAGATTTTTCGGGATTGGATGGTGCGGAGGCTGCTGACGGAACGTATAATGCGATCCAGCTTTCCTGTGCAATCAAGACTGGCGATGGATGGACATACACCAAGTCTGATGATTATCCATTCCTTAAAGCGGAAAATTTTACAGATGGCAAGACACAGGTATCATTTGCATTTGATGTGGAGGATACAGGAGCTGCGAACGAGATAATATTCCAGTACAATTCAAACTCTGCATATACTGGAACAATATCAATATCTGATGTAGAGATTCAGAGTGATGATTCAGGAGAGGAGCCTGATGGTGGCAAAGAGCCTGATGGTGGCGAAGAGCCAGGTGGCGGATCATCAGCAACAGGAAATGTGACAGGTGTGGCAGCACCTTCGATCACAGACAATACAGTATGGAGCAGTTCAGATGCAGTTCTCACATTTGACGCTACTTCAGATACGACATGGAAGGATAAGGCGTACGCCAGCAATGACAGCGATACATATGCTGATATGGCGAGAATAGAGGGTGCAACTGTAGGTGAAAAGGCGAAACTCACAGCTACGGTTTCACTTGATGGCGATATATCAGGCCTTGACGGTGCTGAGGCGTCAGACGGATCATATAATGCGATCCAGCTTGCTTGCGCTATCAAGTCAGGCGACAGCTGGACATACGTCAAGTCAGATGACTATCCATTCTTAAAGAGTGAGAACTTTACAGATGGCAAGTGCAGCGTAGAGTTCAACTTTAACGGAGTGGATGCAGGCGATGTTCAGGAGATCGTATTCCAGTACAATGCAAACTCAGCATTTACAGGAAAGGTTCTCATCGGCGGCGTTGCAGTTGACAAGGTAGAGAGTGGCAAGAAGCCGACAACATCAGAGACTGAGGCTGGAAATTTTGCAGATGCAAGCCTTGTGTTTGACACAGCGAGCGATGCAAAGTGGACAGACAAGGCATTTGCCAGCAATGATACAGAAAGCTATACAGATCTTCCTACAGTAGACAATGTCAAAGTTGGAGCAAAGGCAAAGCTCACAGCTATGGTTTCACTTGATGGCGATATATCAGGTCTTGACGGCGCTGAGGCATCAGACGGATCATACAATGCGATCCAGCTTGCGTGTGCCATGAAGACAGGAGACAGCTGGGATTACGTCAAGTCAGGCGACTATCCGTTCATCAAGGCTGAGAACTTTGTCGATGGCAAGTGCGATATATCATTTGCATTTGATGTATCAGAGGTGGGAAATGTACAGGAGATCGTATTCCAGTACAATTCCAACTCAGCATATGCTGGCAAGATCACAATAAGCAACGTTAAGGTACTTGATGTTAAGGAGAGCAGCGGCGGACTTGAGCAGAGAGATCCTGCTGTGATCTCAGATCTCTCATCGGCTGAGGATTATGACAAGTGGAGCACAGAGGCCGGATATGCATACAAGCACGGCGATGCAGCCAACAAGGCCGGTAATGCCACACCTGACATATCATATGACAGTGCAAATGAGAGACTTAAGGTTTCTGTTGACTACTCAGCAGATTCAACTTCCTCATGGAGTGAGGCAAAGGTTAAGTGTGTTCCTACAGAGGCTATGGATGTGAGCCAGTACAACCAGCTCAGTGTGGATATCATCTACCCGGCAAAGCTTAAGGGAAGCAAGATCAAGTTTTTTGCAGATGGAATAATAAATAAAGATACGACCATTGATGATGATGCAGAGGATATCGGCGATGGATTAAAGAAGGTTACAGTTACTATGGGATTTACTCCGACAGATAAACCACTCACAGATGTGACAATAGGAATCATCGGAAGCAGCACAAGCTTCAAGGGCAATGTATATCTTGATAATCTTGTTCTGTCACAGGCAGATACAACAAAGGATTTTGTCGAGATAACAGAGACTCCTGGTGCTGGTTCACCAGTGGATCTTTCACAGATGCCATCATCAGTTAGAGTGAGCGATGCGAATGCAGCAGACAGTGCAAAGGCACTTGCGGCATACCTGAATACGCTCATGAACAGTGATCAGGTTCTGTTCGGACATCAGAATGATGTGAGCAGAAGCGTAAATCCACAGGCGTCACTCGGTGATGTATATGATGTGACTGGACAGGTCAGCGGTGTGTTCGGAATCGACTCACTGGCAGTTACAGGCTCGGAGGCAGGCGGTTCAGACGCGGCTTCGGCACTGGCAAACTCAGTGGCATACAGCAAGACTGCAGCGGCAAATGGTGCGATCGTGTCATTGTCAATGCATATGCCAAACTTCTCCAGCTCCAAGATAGTGAAGAACTCGGATGGAACATACAGTTTCTACGGATGTGATTTCTCAGAGTCCAAGGATCTGTCAAATGACATAGTAAAGCAGATTCTCCCAGGTGGAGAGTACAATGAGGTATTTACAGCTTACCTCGATGTGATCGCAGACTACGCATCACAGCTTCAGGCTGCAGGAATACCTATCATGATCAGACCATTCCACGAGAATACAGGAAGCTGGTTCTGGTGGGGATCAATGAACACAGCTGAGACATACAAGTCTCTCTACAGATATACCAAGGATTACATGGAGCAGAGCGGTGTACACAATCTTCTCTGGGTATACTCGCCAAACGGACCTATCACATCAGAGGCAGCTTACATGTCATACTATCCAGGCGATGAGTATGTAGATATCCTTGCATTTGACTACTACAACGATTACAATTCATACCCTGCAGCTGCAGACAACTCTTTCTTTGACAGTCTTGATACAACATGTAATATCGTGTCATCAATAGCTGCAAAGAGAGGCAAGATACCAGCCATCGCTGAGTGCGGTGTCAGAGTCATGAAGAAGGACGGTTCAGACAACGAGGGACTTCTCGTAAAGGGTAATCCGGTTGGAACAGAGGCTTCAGGAAAGAACTGGTATCAGGAAGTCAGCGACATTGCGAAGAAGAACAACATGCCATACTATCTTGTATGGGCCAACTTCGGAGATACCAACTTCTACGTTCCATATAAGTATGACGACACACATGGACAGGAGCTTATAAATGACTTCATAAAGTACTACAACGACGACTCATCAATATTCGGTGGAGATACAGGATTCTACAGTAACATGGGAACCCTTGCAGGAGTATCTGCAAATACATACACGGGCCAGATGGGTTACATGGTATATCCATTTGACAGAGATACCATCCTCAAGGCGACAACACTCAAGGCTGGTGTTAAGAATGCATCAAAGGTTCAGTTCATTATCAACAATCCTGATACAGGTGTTAAGCTTACACTCAACGCTGAGGCTGGAGCCGAGATTGCCGCTGCAGGATCAGAGCCAACACTTTACACGGCTGATCTTACAGAGAAGAATCTCAGCAAGCTTGGAAAGACAGATACAGCAACCATCACACTCTTGGCAGATGGCGAGCAGCTCGCACAGCTGTCACACATAAGCCTTGGAAAGGCCAAGGATAAGGCTCCTGCAAATGTCATCGAGGACTTCGAGTACTATTCAGGAAGCGACGGACTTCTGGATTCCACATACACATCTAACTCAGCCGCAGGATGCAGCTCAAGCTTTGTTCTTGACAAGACTCATAAGAACGGTGGCACATACGGCGGTGCGTTCAAGTATAAGCTTGAGACAAATGGATCAGAGGTGTGGACAGGAAGGATTAAGTCAGAGCTTACAAACAATGATTTCTCAAAGTATAATGCGCTTGAGATGTGGGTACAGCCGGACGGTATGGGACAGAAGCTTGTAATCCAGATCACAGATGGAAGCGGCGAGGAATTTGAGGTATACCTCACAGATTTCGTAAAGGGAACAAAGGCACAGTATGTTACTATTCCATTCAGCTCATTCAAAGGTAAGAAGGGTGGTACACTCGACGCATCGGATATAGTCAAATTTGCTGTATGGTGCAACTCGATCGTGCCGGAGGATCACGTTGGCAAGTGGACAGTTGACTCAGCTATCTATTTTGATGGAATCCAGGCAGTGAAGCTCACAGATGATATGCTCAAGAAGAATCCAGTGGACAAGAATGGACTTATCATAACAGACAAGTCACTGGTAAAAAAGGATGAGGCAGATCCGGGCAAGGATGATCCAACAACAGAAGCTCCAACAACAGAGGATCCAACCACAGAAAGCCCAACCACAGAGAATCCAACCACAGAGGATCAGACTACCGAGGCTCCAACAACTGAGAAGCCTGGCAATGACGACAAGACAACTGAGGCTACCACAGCAGCGACAACTGATGGAAGCACAGATGGCAATGGACAGAACGTGGTAAATACAGGAGATAAGTCACCTGTAGACGTAATGTTTGCGATAATGATAGCATCACTTATCATGGCTGGTGCAGGCTATATCGTTATCAAAAAGGATAAGAAGTAATACTCATTTTAGCCATACAAAGAGCCCCACTGTCGGCGGTGATGAAGACCATCGGCAGTGGGGCTTTATTTGTTGGTTTATATTTGTATGCAATATCAGTTTGCAGCACGTCTCTTCTCAACAAGCTTCTC
>OLNM01001555.1_pt1 | contig 16681 bp, 13 predicted proteins | sample 1672391 | NCBI WGS metagenome assembly OLNM01 (sample SAMEA3136680, study PRJEB25190) | human gut metagenome | reverse complement strand
CTCCATGAATTGCAAGCGGAATCGTTACCCACTGATATTTCTTTACACCACCATAATAATGCGTATCCAAATATGCCATCTGTGTATCTTCATAAAGTGGATTCTGCTTTACGTCCAGTCTCGGAGAGTCTACATGTGCACCAAGAATATTCATTCCCTCTGTCATTGGCTTTGTTCCGATATGAAAAAGTGCCAGTGTCTTTTTCATATATTGTGCATATACTTTATCTCCTGCTTTCAATGTGATACCTTCACGGATGCAGTCTTCAATGTTCTTATATCCATGTTCTTCTGCCATAGCAATTGATAACGCTACGCATTCCCTCTCTGTCTTGGACTGATCCAGACATTTTCTATATCTGACTGCCAGCTCCTCTAACTCTTTTTCCTGCTCCTCTGTATAGTGTTCCCACATATTTTTACGTTCCATACAAAACCTCCTCGATTTTCTGCAATGACTGCAATATGTTTATCCTTATTTTTCCACAAAAAGATGCCGTCCCCAACGGACCGGCATCTTTCATTCAATTCATATACTTCTATACTTTGTATTTAAACTCTTCGTCTGACATAGATCCTTCTTGAATCAGACGCTTTACTGTCTTCATATAATGCTCCGAAATTGCGTTGCAGATTGTCTCTTTGTCTTTACTCCTGAATACATTCAAAAGTCGTTCATGAATATCTTGCTGCCGGTTTGCCGCTTTCTTCCGGTCCGAATTTCCAGCAAAATAGCAGACGATATTGCCGTAATTCAATTCGGTCCAAGCTTTCAAAAGCCTGTTCAGTCCAGCCTTCTCTACGATAATTTGGTGAAACCTACAATCACAATCTACAAGTTCCCCTAAATCGTCCTCACCCAGATTTTTCATCTCTGCCACAATCATCTCCATCTGTGCCAGATCTTCATCTGAAAACTGTCCTCCATACGTGTTCACTGCAAGATTCTCATAAGTTGACCGCAGAAGATAGATTTCATAAATATCTTCCAGAGTGATCTGTTTCACAGAGCATCCTACATTTCTCGCATATTCCACAAGCCCTTCCTGTTCCAGCTGACGCAAAGCTTCTCTAATTGGTCCTCGACTTACTCCAAGTTCATCGGACAGGTTCTGCTCCACGATCCGCATTCCCGGTTCATATTCCCGGTTCAGGATTTTCATCCGAATTTCATCTACAACATTTTCTCTCAATGTACGATATCGTAATTTTGCCATATGATTTCATTTCCTTACTACATATAATATCATTCTGCTCCCAGCAGTTGTTTTCATGCAATGCACAATATTTCTGATTTCTTTAATCATAGCACAGCAAATGTAGAAAAGGAAACTCTTTACTGATATTTTTTTGCTATATACTGCCACTCACAAGCCTATAGGCCGCATATAGCCTTAACCGCGTAGGCGACGAAGATTCCGACATAGTTTCCACATGCTCCGGCGATAACTCCCATGATCAGTCCGACGTTGATTAGTGATTTCCAGTTTCCACCTGCTGCTGTCAGGGAAGCTGTAGGTCCGTCTACAATACATCCTACCATAGAAAGAAGCACATACTCATATTTGATCTTGAACAGACGACAGATTAGGAAATGTAATACTGTACACCCTACTAACATCAGGAATACATATAATGTCATCATAAAAGCAGATCCAATGAACTCTCTTAAATCTACTGCAAATCCGATTGTTGCAAGGAAGCACAGGGAAATGAAAAGTCCAAGGTCCAGGTTACCACGAAGTTTCTTCACTGGTTTTAACTGTGCAAGACAGATAGAAATTGTTGTAACCATAAGAAGTCTTCCTGCTTTCCAGAATGTATCCGGGAAAATGCGCTGTGCAATTGCTGTTGTAATAAATGCTACACCAAATCCGATTGTAAGAAGCCATGCTATATCTTTGATGGACCATTCTTTATCAGACATCAGTGGCTTATGCTCACCTTCATCAAGCTCTTCCTCTGTAAATGAGTATGGCCATAACTTGTTCCATCTCTTAGAAGCCTTGAAAATTGCCGGTGCTGCAAACATTAATACCATAAGTGGTGTGGATACTACATAATCCGCTGCATTGGCTGCTGCAAGTGTCTCTCTGGAGCAGTCAACTCCAGTCGCAATTGCCGTTAAGTTCGGTGTTCCTCCTGTGTATGTTCCTACGAACATTCCTGCACATTTCCATCCTTCTGTAATATGTGGTGCAAAGATGATACCAAGACCAATTGCCACGATACATACGGAGAAGATTGCAGATACTAAAGCAATAACCGGCTGACGGTTCAGCTTCTTAAGTTCTGTTACATTCATACTTAACAGACAGATAGAAATTCCTGCCTGTACACAATAAGTAGAGATTGAGCTGTACAGATCATGTGAGATTGGTACAATATGTGTGTTAGAAAGTATGATTCCAATTACTACAACTGTCAGTACCGGTCCCAGCGAGCGGAATACCTTGTACCTCTGAAGCCAGAGAGCGAATGCTACCATGAGCAGAATTACAAATAACAGACCCTCTGTACTTGAAATTAATGTTTTCATGTTTCTTTTGTTCCTCCTTCGTTTACTCCTGTCCTATTTGAAAATTACTATAGCTATTTTTCATTATTTTATTGTAATTTTACAATAAGACTTGACAATTCATTCTGTTTATTGTAGATTGTTGACAATAGGATTTGTGGTTTTAATATACCATGCGGATTGATAAAAATCAATAACAAATTTAAAATATTGGAGGTTTTCTATGAATTTTGAACAATATCAAAATTATCTAATCGACACAGCTTCCTCACTACTGTCTATCGACAGTGCCAGCGGCTTCACGACAAATGTAACAGACTACCTGTTAAAAACTGTGGAAGAGCTTGGATATCCTGCCTATAGAAATAATATTGGAAATGTAATCGTAACAGTAGAAGGTGAAGATGATACAGAACCAGTTGCCTTGTCTGCACATGTAGATACATTGGGACTGATGGTACGTTCCATTACCTCAGACGGAATGCTGATGATTACATCTGTAGGTTCTCCACTTCTTCCATCTCTGGACGGTGAATACTGTAATATCCACACAAGAGACGGAAAGGTTTACACAGGAACCATTCTTTCTCTGTCTCCTGCAATCCACGTATTCCCGGATGCATCAACAAGAGACAGAGACGAGCAGAATATGGCTGTCCGTATTGATGAGATCGTACACTCCAAAGAAGATGTAGAAGCTCTCGGAATTCACGCAGGAGATTTCGTATGCTACGATCCAAAGACAACATTTACGAAGAGCGGATTCTTAAAATCCCGCTTCATTGATGACAAAGCTTGTTCCGCGTTGGAACTTACACTTTTAAAAATCATGAAAGACAACGACATAAAACCAAAGCATAAGACATATATCTGTTTCTCCACACATGAAGAGATCGGTTACGGCGGAGCAACTCTTCCAAAAGATATTAAAGAATTGCTCGTTGTAGATATGGGATGCGTTGGACTTGACCTGACCTGTACAGAAGAGCAGGTATCCATCTGTGCAAAAGATTCCTCTGGTCCATTCGACTACGAGATGACAACCAGACTTGTAAATCTTGCTAAAAAATATAATCTTGATGCAGTTACTGATATTTATCCACGTTACAGCTCAGACGCACTGGCTGTATGGAGAGCAGGATATGACACACGCGCTGCCCTTATCGGACCTGGCGTACAGGCTTCCCACGGTATGGAGCGCACACATATCAAAGGTCTGATGAACACATTAGAACTGTGTGCTGCATACCTGGAGCTGATTTAATGAAAATCAGCTATATGAATGAGACGTTTTCATTTCCCTATTGATAAATCTTAAAGAAGGGGCCGGATTTTCCGGTCCCTTCGCATAGCAAGAATGCGCCTCTTACTGAGGATTTTTTTATTACATAATTGCAAATTTTTATTATTTTTCTGCCAGTCTTTCTTTTAAATCATTTATCTTTTCTTCGATTTTTTGAATCGTATCCTCAAACACTTCATCACTTTGTCCAGAAGGATCATCCAGTCCCCAGTTCTCTTTCTGCCTGCATTCAAGATTCGGACAGCTTACATTACATCCCATGAATATCGCCACATCGGATTTAGGAATATCTGTCAACAACTTGCTGTACTGCGTCTCTTCCATATCAATTCCATATATTTTTTTCATCATAAGGACAGCATCTGGATTAATATGATCCTTTAACTGTGTCCCGGCAGAATAGCTTTCGAAGACATCTGAGGCCATTTCCTTTCCAAGTGCTTCTACAATCTGACTGCGACAGGAATTGTGCACACAGATTTTAATAGATAGCGCAACAAAATCCGTGAAATCTATCACATCTGTGAAACAGTTATCTATATTATTATTCGTATCAAGAAATTTCTGCTTTACATTCCAAGCTTCTCAGCGATCTCAATTCCTCTCGGGCTCACTGCCACACCTCCAAGGCTTGTCTCGCGAAGGCTTACATCCATCTTGATTCCGACTTCACCCATAGCATCAATGACCTGATCCACCGGAATTTGACTGATAATTCCTGCCAATGCCATATCTGCTGCCGCCAATGCATTGACTGCACCGCCTACATTTCTTTTTACACACGGAACTTCTACAAGCCCTGCTACCGGATCACACACAAGCCCCATCAGATTCTTGAGTGCCATCGCACAAGCATGCCCCATCTGAACAGCACTTCCTCCTTTGACTGCACAGATTGCTGCCGCTGTCATTCCAGATCCTGAACCAATTTCTGCCTGACATCCACCAGATGCCCCAGCCAGAGATGCTCGGTTTGCAATGACTTGTCCGATTCCTGCTGCCACATACATAGCTTCGATCATACGGTCTTCCTCTACGCCATACTCCCTGAAATAAGTGACAAGAACTGCAGGCATAACACCGCATGCCCCTGCCGTTGGTGCTGCAACGATACGTTTCATGCAGGCATTATTGCATCCCATTTTTAACGCATTTGCAATCACCTTTGACACAAAATCACCACAAAGTGGCTTTTCATTCTGACGATACTCATCCATGAGGCCGCCTTCTTTTCCTACCAGACCACTTCTGGATATTTCAGAAGGATTATATGCATCTACGCCTTCTTTCATCCGGGTCCACATCAGTGTCATCTGCTGCCAGGATTCTTCTTCTGTAATTCCATTTTCCTCACAGTCCTCTAACTGAACTGCTTTCCAGAAAGGAATGCTCTCTTTTTCGCATCGGTTCTGTATTTCTTCCACTGCCTGATATGCCATGTTAAGCCCCCCTTTCTTCCAGATTCAGCGAGATCACTTCCAGAATATCTTCTTTCTTTTTCAACTCTGTCACCACATTCTGTGGAATCGGCTGGTCTGTCTCAACAACCATGACCGCACTTCCGCCTCTCTTATGACGGAACACCTGCATCGTCGCTACGTTAATCTTCTCTTTACTGAGCGCCGCACTGACCTCCGTAATACATCCTGGTCTGTCCTGGTTGCGAACGATCAACGTATTACTTTCTCCGCTGAAATCGACTTCAATTCCGTCAAGATTGCTGACACGGATCCGGCCTCCGCCGATAGAATACGCCTGAATGACCATCCTTCTTCCATCAGCATTTTCCATAATCACTCTGGACGTATTCGGATGTGCATTTTTTAATTCCTTATTTGCAATCGTAAATTCCATTCCAGCTTTTTTGGCTTCCTCAAATGCCACCGGAATTCTCAGATCATCTGGTTTCATTCCAAGAAGACCTGCAATAATCGCACGGTCCGTACCATGCCCTTTCCCCGTAGCGGCAAATGACCCGTGAAGATATACTTCTGCTTTTTTCACAGATTCGCCAAAAAGCTGCCGGGCCGTATAACCGATCCTGGCAGCTCCCGCTGTATGGGAACTGGATGGACCGACCATGACCGGTCCTAAAATATCAAAAATACTTCCCATATATGTTCCTCTTCTTCAAAGTTATAGAAAATTATTTCTTTTTCTTCGGCATTACATGAATTGCTCCGCCTTCCAGCTCTTCAAGCGCTTCTCCGATTCCTTCATTGTAAGTCGGATGTGCCCGCATACCTTTCAGAAGCTGTGATACTGTCATATTATTGGCAACTGCTGTTACGAATTCACCAATCATATCTGTCGCTCTTGCACACATCATCTGTGCTCCTACGATCACGCCACTCTCTTCTTCCGCAACAACTTTGATAAATCCTCTCTCTTCTTTTGTAATCAGAGATTTTCCATTGGCACTCATAATGAACTTACCAACTTTAACAGCAATGCCTTTTTCTTTTGCTTCATCCTCTGTCATACCGACAGATGCAATCTCCGGATCTGTGTATACACAGCCTGGAACTATATTGACATCGACAGAGATTTCTTTTCCTGCAAGCTGCTCTGCAACCTGGATACCCTGGGCACTTGCTGCATGCGCGAGCTGTGCACCAAAGATCAAATCTCCGATTGCATAGACACCCGGAATGCTTGTCTCAAATTTCTCATTGACAACGACACGTCCACGGTTCATCTCTGGTGTAGCATCTTCTGAGAAAAGACCATCTGTATTCGGACATCTTCCAACTGCACAAAGTACATACTGAGAAGCTGCACTCTGTTCTTTTTCTTTCTCAATATATTTGCAGATATACTGGTCACCTTCAGCCTCTACGCCCTGTACTGCAGCAGCTGTGTGAATATCAATGCCTCGTTTTTTCAAAATCAATTTCAGATTCTGAGAAATCTCCTTATCCATATTCGGAAGAATTCTCGGAAGTGCCTCAAGAATTGTCACCTTACAGCCAAGTTCTGCGTAAACCGTTGCGAATTCCACACTGATAACTCCGCCACCGATAATTGTCAGGCTCTCCGGCACACTCTTCATACGGAACAGTTCATCACTAGTCAGGACTCCCGGAAGATCCATACCCGGAATCGGCAGAATCAACGGCTTGGATCCTGCTGCCAGAATGATATGCTCTGCTTCCAGCACCTGTTCCCCGCTTTCAGACACAACTTTTACTTTCTTATCTGGAAGAAGGGTTCCTTTTCCGGCAATCTGATCTACACCATTGCCTTTAAAAAGTCCTTCTACTCCTTGAACAAGCTGTTTTGTTGTCTCTTCTTTATATTCAAATATTTTTTCAAAATCAAATGTTACATTTTCTGCATGGATACCAAAGCGCTCACACTCTTTTGCGCTTCTATATACCTCTGCAGCATGAATCATTGCTTTTGCCGGAATACATCCACGATTCAGACATGTTCCACCTGCTTCTCTTGCCTCAATAACAGCCGTTTTAAATCCAAGCTTCGCTGCCTTAATAGCAGCCACATATCCTCCCGGTCCGGCACCGATCACGATTACATCATATTTCTCGCTCATACTGATGTCCTCCTGTAATTATCCACAATACTGTCCACTGATAATATCTTTTTCCACAAATTTTTTATAATTCTTCTTCACTTATCCACTCGATAATATCTGCTATCATCTCTTCTTCCTGCTTGTCCTCAGCCCAGTAAAGTCTAAGCTCCGAGCAAATATTCTTCTTATGATAACGGATACCTTTTAAATACTTCGGAAGCTTCTCGATCGTCATAGGTTTCAGCGAATCTGAGTACACATTGACATCAGAAATCTTTCCTTTATCCACCTGGAACTGAATATTCATCTGCCCCCACGAAAATCTCTTTGATATCTCATACTGGAAATCAATTTTCCGTCCAAAGCGCCAGTCCCAGGAGGAAAAATGTTTCGTCCTCATTTCGATTTCTTTCTGATCCAGAGCTTCCATCTTACACTCATTCGATGTCAGGCCATAGACTTCTTCAAATGCTTCACGAAGTGCTTTTTTCAATGCTTCCAATGTCAGATCCGGTATGTAATCCACCAGATTAGTCACTCTTGATTTTACAGAGTCCACACCTTTGGACTGTAATTTTTCCTTTGATACAGTCAGATACTTGGATAGCATCTCTTTGTTCACATTCATCATCAATGTTCCGTGATGATAGCAATGCTGCTCCTGCTCATAAAATGCATTTCCGGAAAATTTCTTTCCATCAATCAAAATGTCATTTCTTCCGGACTTCTCCGCTTTTGCACCTAACTTTTGCACTGCTTTGACAATAACTTCCAACTGTCTGTCAATGCTGTAATTTTCTTTTGACACGAGAAATGTGAAATTCAGATTTCCCAGGTCATGATATACCGCTCCGCCACCGGAAAGACGACGTGCCAGATGTCCTCCATTTTCCTCAAGACTTTCAACTTTACATTCTTTCCAGGCATTCTGATTTCTTCCGATTACAACGGTATTCTGATTCTGCCACAAATATAAAATACACTCCTGAGGTTCACAGTGGAGGAGTAAATACTCCTCCACTGCAAGATTTTTATATGGATGAAACTGACCGCTCTCAATGTAAGTAATCTTCTCTACCATATGCGATCCCCTTATCCTATTCTTTTTCAATTTTTGTTGTTACATCTACGAATTATGATTCAAACTCATATTTCAATACCGGATGTCTTGCTGCCTCAACCTCATCCATTCTTGTGACCGGTGTTGTCACTGGTGCCTGAAGCAGGCTTTCCGGATTTTCAAGTGCGTCATTGTAAAGCTTACGAAATACCTCAATTGCATGATCCAGTACTTCTTTTGACTCTGTCTCTGTCGGCTCTACCATCAACGCTTCATGTACGATTAATGGGAAGTACATTGTAGGCGGATGGATTCCGTTATCCAAAAGTCCTTTTGCGATATCCATTGCAGATACGCCTGCTTTCTTCTTCAGATCTTCCAGACTCATAACAAACTCATGCATGCATACCTCATCATATGCCATTGTATAGAGGTCTTTTAACTTGTTCATCATATAGTTCGCGTTCAGAACTGCGTTCTGGCTTGCCTCCGGAATTCCTTCTTTTCCAAGTGTCATAAGATATGTCAGTGCTTTGACAACTACAAGGAAGTTTCCGTAGAATTCTTTCATCTCACCGATGCTGTGCTCGGCTTTCTCCATTGCCAGAGCCCCTTCTTTTTCTACCACTCTGTAGGATGGCAGGAACTGCAGCAACATACTCTTGCAGCCAACCGGTCCGCTTCCCGGACCTCCGCCTCCATGAGGTGTTGAGAATGTCTTATGTAGATTCAGATGAATAACATCAAATCCCATATCTCCAGGTCTTACAGTTCCCATAACTGCATTCAGGTTTGCTCCATCGTAATAGCAAAGTCCACCACATTCATGTACGATTTCTGTAATTTTTAAAATATTTTTGTCAAACAATCCAACGGTGTTCGGATTTGTCAGCATCAGTCCTGCAATATCTTCTCCACATGCTGCCTTTAATGCTTCAAGATCTACTCCTCCGTCCGGTGCCGATACAATGCTGACTACCTTATAGCCTGCCATTGTAGCACTGGCCGGGTTTGTTCCATGCGCAGAATCCGGTACAATGATTTTCGTTCTCTTCTCGTCTCCTCTGCTCTCATGATATGCCTTAATGAGCATCAGACCTGTAAACTCTCCGTGAGCTCCTGCTGCAGGCTGGAATGTCATACCGTCCATTCCTGTGATCTCGCACAGATATTCTTCGGATTTTTTCAGAACTTCCAGGCATCCCTGTACAGAATGTTCTGGCTGCAACGGATGAATCTGGGTAAATCCAGGCAATGCTGCCATGTCTTCATTAATTTTCGGATTGTACTTCATCGTACAAGATCCAAGTGGATAGAAACCATCATTGACTCCATGGGATTTCTTTGCCAGTTCTGTATAGTGTCTGGAAAGGTCATTCTCAGACATTTGCGGAAGATGAAGCTCTTTTTGTCTTGCATCCTTCTCACCAGGTTTTTTGATCTCTACGTCGCAGGCTGGGAGCATGCTCATGCCTCGTCCGGCTCTGCTTTTTTCAAATACTAACATGCTCTACACCTCCTTTAAAATGCGTACAACTTCATCCATCTCTTCTTTTGTGTTCATCTCTGTACAGCACCATAATACTCGATGGTTTCCAAGTGGATATCCTCCCAGGATTCCATGCTCTTCCAGCGCCTTTAATGCCTCGCAAGGACATTTTTCAGATACAGTTACAAATTCGTGGAAGAATTCTCCCTTATTCTCTACTTTGAATCCAATCTTACCAAGCTCTGCTGCCAGATAATGTGCTTTGGAAGCAGACTGAAGCGCTGCTTCTTTGATTCCTTCACTTCCCATAGCCGACATGTACACGCCAACTGCCAGCGCACAAAGTGCCTGATTGGAACAAATGTTACTGGAAGCTTTTTCTCTGCGGATATGCTGCTCTCTTGCCTGAAGTGTTAATACATATCCGATTTTTCCATTGTGGTCTTCTGTCTGACCGACAATTCTTCCCGGAAGCTTTCTCATCATACCTTCTGTGGCTGCCATAAATCCTAAGTATGGTCCTCCAAATCCAAGTGGAAGTCCCAGTGGCTGTCCGTCTCCGACTGCTACATCTGCGCCGTACTCTGCAGGTGTCTTGATGATTCCAAGAGAGATTGGGTTCACACCCATGATATATTTTGCTCCCGCACCATGTGCAACCTCACCGATTGCCTGTGCGTCTTCCAGATTTCCATAATAATTCGGATGCTGGATGTAGACACATGCGGTCTTATCATCAATATGTTCTTTCAGATAGTCGAGATCTGTCACTCCGTCTTTTTCCGGAATCTCCACGATCTCCATTCCATTTCCATGGCAGTATGTCTTGATTGTTGACATTGCATCCGGCAGGATCGCTGCGGAAATAAATGCTTTCTTACGCTTTCTCTCCTGGCACATTGCCACACCTTCTGCTGCCGCCTCGGCACCGTCATACACACAGGCATTGGACACGTCCATTCCGGTCAGATCACAGATCATTGTCTGATACTCGAAAATAGACTGTAAGATTCCCTGACTGATTTCTGCCTGATACGGTGTATATGCTGTCAGCAGATTTTCTTTTGAAATCACACTGTTCACTATGGATGGAATAAAATGTCTATATGCTCCTGCACCTCGGAAAATGGTCTTAAATACCTGATTCTTTGATGCAATATTTTCCATCTCTCTGCGGACTTCCAGCTCTGACTTTCCTTCCGGAATATTCAGTCCGCCTTTGATCTTAACCTCATCAGGAATATGTGCGAACAGATCCTCGATAGAACTGTATCCGATCTCTTTTAACATTTCCTGACGTTCTTCTAACGTATTCGGTACATAGCTTCCCATATGCCGTACACCTCCCGTCTTTGTCTTACTGCTCGCTTGCTACAAATGCCTCGTATTCTGATGGGGATAATAATTCCTCTTTCTCAGATACTTCTTTTACTTTGATAAACCATGCATCATATGGTGCTCCGTTGATAGATTCCGGTGCATCTAAAAGCTCCTCGTTAATCTCACACACAACTCCGGAAACCGGTGAATATACATCGGAAACAGCCTTTACAGACTCAACATCACCAAATGCCTCACCAACGGATACGCTATCTCCCTCTTCCGGAAGATTTACAAATACTAAATCTCCAAGCTCAGACTGTGCGTAATCTGTAAGACCAATTGTTACAACATCTCCTTCTTCTTTTACCCACTCATGTGATTTTGCATATAATAATCCTTCTCTGATTTCCATCTTAATAATCTCCTTTTTATATATTCTCTTTTTTAATCCTTCACCAAAACTTATTTCGCCCGTTTATAGAATGGCAGTGCTATGACTTCTGCCTCAACTTTACGTCCTCTGACGTCAACTTCTACTTTATTTCCAATCTCTACACTTCCGGCATCTACTAATGCCATTGCGATCGGATATCCCAGGAACGGACAATGTGTTCCGCTTGTTGTATGTCCGATTTTCTTTTCTCCAACATAGATATCCTGATGTTCACGGATAATTCCTCTTCCGGTTACTTTGAGTCCGATTCTTGTAATCTTCGGCTCACCACGCTCTTCCATGGCTTTCTTTCCGATGAAGTCTTCCTCTTTTCCCATCTTGACTGCAAATTTCAGGCCTGTCTCAAGTGGTGATATTTCATCATCCATCTCATGTCCGTACAATGGCATCGCTGCTTCCATACGAAGTGTATCTCTGGCTCCAAGTCCACATGGAATCAGCCCTTCGTCTTTTCCGGCCTCCAAAAGTGTATCCCACATTTTCTCAGCATTTTCACTTGCCAGATATAACTCGACTCCGTCCTCTCCTGTGTATCCTGTCTTGGAAATGATACATGGGATTCCAGCTACCTCTGTATCGAATACTGCATGATAATATTTCTTTGGAATGTTCTCTTCTGCCGTTAATTTCTTCAGAATCTCCATTGCTTTCGGTCCCTGAAGTGCAATCTGTCCATACTCAGAAGATGCATCTGTAAATGTGACCTCTCCGAATTGATGGTCTAACATCCACTGATAATCTTTATCTTTGTTCGCCGCATTTACTACGATAAAGTAATCATTGTCTCCACGTTTGTATACGATCAGGTCATCTACTGTTCCACCATTATCGTTACACATCGGACTGTATCTTGCTTGCCCATCTACCATGTTAGTAAAATCATTTGTCAGCAGCTTCTGCAGGTTTGCAAGTGCATCTTTTCCCTGGCACAATACCTCTCCCATATGAGACACATCGAAAAGTCCCGCTTTTTCTCTAACTGCCATATGCTCTGTGATAACACCTGTTCCATACTGTACCGGTAAGAGATATCCTGCAAATGGAACGATCTTACCGCCTGCTTTCACATGCGCATCATAAAGTGGTGTTTTTAACTCCATGTCAAATCCTCCTTCTTATTCTTAATAGACACGTTAATTTTATTCGTATAATGGATATTTCTCGCAGATTTTTGTAACTTCATCTCTGATTTCATCTGCCTTTGTCTCAAAGTCTGTCACTGTCATCTTGATCAGTTTTGCGATTATCTTCATATCCTCTTCCTTCAGTCCTCTTGTTGTAACTGCCGGTGTACCAATTCTGATTCCACTTGTTACAAATGGGCTTGCCGGATCATTTGGTACTGAGTTCTTATTGACTGTGATGTAAACCTCGTCCAGTCGGTTCTGAAGTTCTTTTCCGGTAATGTTCATGTTCTGAAGATCTACTAACATCAAGTGGTTATCCGTTCCACCACTTACCAGATTGAAGCCTTCTGCAATCAATGCATCTGCAAGTGCTTTCGCGTTATTCACTACCTGTTGCTGATATTCTTTGAACTCTGGTTTCAATGCCTCTCCGAAGCAGACAGCTTTTGCTGCAATAATATGCATCAGCGGACCACCCTGAGTTCCCGGGAAGATTGCTTTGTTAATTGCTTTTGCATGTTCTTCCTTACACATGATCACTCCGCCTCTTGGTCCTCTCAGTGTCTTGTGCGTTGTCGTTGTAACTACATCTGCGTATGGAACCGGATTCTGGTGAAGTCCTGCTGCAACCAGTCCTGCGATATGTGCCATATCTACGAAGAGATAAGCGCCAACTTCTTTTGCAATATCTGCAAAGATATCGAATCGGATCTCTCTTGGATAAGCGGAAGCTCCTGCAACAATCATCTTTGGCTTACATTCATGTGCAAGTTTTCGAATCTCATCGTAATCCAGTACTCCGTCATCGTTGATGTTATAAGGTACAAAATTATATAAAATACCGGATTGGTTTACCGGTGATCCATGTGTCAGATGTCCGCCGTGTGCCAGGTTCAGTCCCATTACTGTGTCACCCGGTTTAATCAGTGCCTGATATACTGCATTGTTTGCATTTGCTCCTGAGTGTGGCTGAACACATGCATGATCACAGCCAAATAATTCTTTTAATCTCTCAATTGCCAGATTTTCAACGATATCTACATTCTCGCAGCCCCCATAATATCTCTTGCCCGGATATCCTTCTGCGTATTTATTTGCCGGTACAGTTGCCATAGCCATCATCACTGCCGGGCTGATAATGTTCTCAGATGCGATCAGCTCCAGGTTTCTTCTCTGGCGTCCAAGCTCCAACTCAATTGCTTTTCCAACCTCTTCGTCATAGTTCTTCACATAATCTGTTACCTGTTCAACCATGTTCATTTTCTAATCATCCTCCAAATTTCCCCAAAAATTTTTAAAAAAGGGTACAAAAAAAGCAGGTAAAAAATAATTTCTTAACAATCTTAAGACTAATTATTTTTTATCTGCCTCTGTCCTTTCACCTGAAAGATTACTTACCGGTCTTCGCGTGTATGGCAGGTAAGTTACTTCTTCGGTACAATCCCTTCCATTGTTCTCCAGAGTGTTGTCCAGACCCGTTCCTTTTGCCTGAGAGTTTCTGCTTGCCCCTTCGGCTCCAGTCTATCATTCCATGTGTCGCGTCTCACATGATAGTGGTATCTCACAAGTCCTTCCTTCAACTTAACCTCAGAATACAGCTGTCTGATAATAAAGTCAAGCGTTAAATATTTTTCTTACTTGTTAGAATTCTATCAGTGATTATCGTTAAATATCTGACACCGTGTTTACAGCCTTTACAACCGTTTTACATGCTTTTTTCTCAGTAAATAACAACTATTCTGTACTTGTATCTGTACGATTGTCATTGCTACTATCCGTATTGGAATCTGTACTACTGGCATTACTGCTGTCCGTACTTGTATCTGCACCACTGCTCAATCTTGACTTAGGAATTTCGATATTCTCCTTCTTGTATGCATCCAGTACAGCCTCCTTGATACATTTTGCATATGCTTTCGCACCTGCCGAGAGCAAATGTGTATCGTCTGCATCAAAATACTCATCATGACCCTCGCTTGCAGCATACCAGTCAATCAGATATGTATGATCATTTTCTTCTACGAATTTTTTTATCTTGCTGTTGCTTTCCTCTTCGAACATATCATGCGGAATCCGGACTGTTGTCAGAAACAATGGCATATCCTTCCCTATCTTCTCACGAATATCTTCAAGTTCACTATTGATCGGACTGTTCGAAAGTGATGCAAATATGACGCCTTCTCCCTCCCATTTCTTTTCGTCAATGTAGGAATCAAGAACTTGTTTACCAAGTGATGTGATCCGTCCGATTTTAGTATCACTGACACTGTTTGGAAACATTTCATAAAAATCATCTGTCACATCAACTGCAATAGAATCCCCAATGAGCAGGAGATTTAAACCTTCCAGAATCTCATCATCCGTCAGATCAGCCGTACAGATGGTATCATCACTCTCTGAACCATTCGCTTTCTGCTTTGAAAGTTGTTCTTCCGTCATCTTACCGGTCTCTTTTGCCTTTGCCTCACGTTTTTGTAATGTATCTAATGCATTTTTCTTCGGCACAAATACCATGCAAAGTATCAGTGACACGGTCAGTACAAATGTGCCTGCCATTACCTTTAAACTTCTTCTTGCCACCTGTATCTGGCGCTTCTTCTCCTGCCTGGATTTCGGTCTGCTTCTTAAAATATTCAAATATTCCCCAATAATACCATGGCGGATCGGTGTCTCAATAAAACGATAAGAAAGCTCTGCCAGGACAACACTTAATACAATCTCAATCAATGTAATCCACCAGGATGCCTTTATCCCCTTACTGATTAACAAAATGATTGGATAATGCCACAGATATATGCTGTATGAACGATCCCCAATCCATTTCAATACTGGATTACTTAAGAATCTGCTAAGCCAGGTCTTTCGTCCTGATACTGCATAGACCATCAATACGGTCAGAATTGTTCCAAAAAATTGTCCTCCTCTGTACCAGAAATTACTGGAACCATTGATTGCTATCGTCATCACGAGCAACACTGCAAAAGACACACTGCCCAAAACCATATTGACACTGGCTGAAAGTCTTCTTGGAACCATCCGATAATCCCACAGAATTGCAAGTAATGCACCGAAAAGAAGAGAAAATGCTCTCGTGTCTGTCCCATAATATACTCGGCTGGCATCCTGCTGTGGATCAAATAATACAATCATCAAAATAACTGAAATCAGCGCCAGCAGCAACGTTACTCCGGCAAACAAAAGACCTCTCTTTGCCCGTCCCTCTCCTCTGCTTTTTGCTAACTTATAGATTCCCAGAAGAATCAATGGATATATCAGATAAAATTGTGTTTCAATCGCCAGTGACCAACAATGCGTAAATGGGGATGGTACTCCGGCCGCTTCAAAGTAAGATACCTTATTAAAAATCTGCCACCAGTTATTAAATCCCAGAACAGATGCCAGGAAATCCTTGCAGCCCTTTGTAAAAATAACTCTGTTTACAACTGTGCTGACAAATATTACAACAACTGCCATTGACATAACTGCAGGAACAAGACTGATACGCCTCAGCCAAAAGTTCTTCAAATCTATTGTTCCTTCTTCTTCCACTTCGGAAATCAGTATGCCTGTAATTAAATATCCTGATAAAACAAAAAATACTGTCACACCAAGAAAGCCGCTCTTAAATAAAGCCAGCTTCAAATGATATGCCAGTACCATAATAACCGCAATTGCTCTTATGCCATCAAGCCCTGTGATGTATCTTCTCTTTTTCCCCATAACTCTTCATCCTCATTTGTACTTTTTATTGTTTAGCTCACAACTTCTGTTGCCTCTCCTCTTGTCTCTAATATCTATTATACATAATATTAAATAAAAGTACAAAAAAAAGCAAGAACCTTCAAAGTTCTTGCTTGTCTGCATGAGCGTGC
>OLNM01001540.1_pt1 | contig 16778 bp, 18 predicted proteins | sample 1672391 | NCBI WGS metagenome assembly OLNM01 (sample SAMEA3136680, study PRJEB25190) | human gut metagenome | reverse complement strand
AGTATTTATTCTTATTTTTCTATATAAATTTACCCACATTTACTGATGAAGAGCCAAAAAAACTTTTATTTTCTAAACTTTAACATTAATCGATGCATTTTACTTCTATAAAATAAACTATTTAAACAAAAAGCAACAAATAACGCAACTATCGCGACTTTAATCGCCATAAAAAACCAATTAAAATATGTAATATCTTTTAAAACAATATGACTGCCAAAGGAAATAATTAAAAAAGAACTGATTATATCTACTAAAAATTGTCTTATGACTTTTTTTAAAGGCCAATAAATAAAATGTCTAGAATCATAAATTGCAAGCCAAATAGTCTGATACGTCATAGCTACAAGAGTACCAATCGCGACTCCTATTAATCCCCATATTTTAACGGTTAATACAGAAACCACAATATTCAAAATTGCTGCAACGATATAATTCCTTTGGGTTTGTTTATAATGTCCAGCGGCTAGTACCATTATATTATACGGAAGTCTTAAACAATGCATAGCATTCGCTAATGTAAGTAAGATTGCAAAAGTAGGTTGAATATAATTCGCATCTCTTATTCCTAAAGTATAAACTTGAATGAATGGTACAATTAATGCCGCTGTACAAGAAAATACATAAGTTGTACCTGTATGAATTAACCATTCTATCCATCCAAAAAAACTCTTAAGTTGATCTAGTTCCTGTTTTGCCCAAAGTTCACCAATTAAGGCTTGAATACCATTAGTTACAGAAAGGAATAGGGTTTTAACTCCTTTAACAACTAAAAAATAAACTGAATAAATTGAAACATTTGATAACGTTGAGAAAACTGTCAATACAATTGTATCTGTACCATCTAAAACTACAGACGCTACATGTTGTGCCACACCATTCCATTTTTGCTTAATAGGTTCCTGAGTGTATTTAATTTTCCAATTAATTGCATAATGATTGTTAACATAAATCTGAAGTATTACTGGTCTAGCAAGATAGATAAGTGATGTGACTAATTTAACCACCTGAATTGTTCCATTCATTGAGATCATAATTGCACAAACGATTGTATTTAAAATAATAGTGACTGTTTGTGCATTATACTGAATATAACCTCGCTGGTCTGCATTTAATAAAAGTGAATTTACAATACCAAAATAATATTGTGCAAATGAACTAATAGAAATGGCAGCAATCAATGTTGCTGTATATATAAAACCAAAATTTTGATTTGCAATGAAAGGATAAATTATCATCAAAGATATAACATAAACAAGAAGAATACATGCTAACCTTTGAAAAAATTTATTCGCAGACACCATCACTTTACTTATTTGCTGATTATCTTTTTCTGCCAAAGGCTTGTATAACGAAGATTGAACAACAGCTCCTACACCAAGTTCTAAAAATGCAATCACACTTAAAAACTGACTTATAGAATTTACAAGACCATTTACCTCTGAACCGTAATGTTGTAAAAATAATCGTGGTAATATAAAGCCACAAATCAAAGTTGTTATTTGAGCTATCAATGAAGCTGCAGTATTCTTTGCTAATAATAATTTTCTCATTATACTCCTCTTTAATTATTACTTTGATGGTAATTTCAACATTTTTCCAATCTTATAATCCCATTCAATTGGTTCAATTTTATCAAAACCACTACCATCATAAAATGTTAGTTCTCCAAAATAAATTTGACCATTACATTCGTATAAATCAACACGAACATGTGGTAATCCTTTCGATAGTTTTTCTGAAATTGAAATCATTTCGTCAAAACAATCTGGTTTTACAGGGCGAACATTCGCATGCTCATATCCCCAGGTAAAATCAAGCCAATTAAAATCACGATCAAAATAATCAGCTTTTGTTGACATTTTAGAGTTACGATCCGAATTTATCATCAAAAATCGCACCTTTCCATCAAAACAATAAAACTTATAGTCTTTAAGTTCTTCCTCTACTAAATGATCACCTACATCATTATGAATCCAAAGTACATATCCATTATTTAAAATTAGATACCCCCCCCGATTTATCCGGTAGAACTACAAGTTCACCTAACTTTTCATCCCATTCTTTTGGGTCAAAAGGCATATAACCTGCACAAGGATGAAATGTTAGTTCACCAAAATAAATACGTTTATTTATCTCATAGAAATCAACTCTTAGAAATGGGATATCTTTAGATAATTCTTGCACTAATTCTTTCATTTTTTCAAACTGTTGAGGTTTTTCAGGAACCTGATCAAATTTTTTATAATCAGTACGCCCAAATGGGGCTTTTTCCCAGTCTGTGTTCATAAAGCAAACTTTGGCTTTAGAATGGTCATCCATATTATCTGACACATATAAATAATCAGGTATTCCATTAAAACAATAAAACTTATAATCTTTTAATGTTTCATTTGTACTTGTATTTACATTATCAGTCATATATTTTTCAGCAATTATACGCGGAGGTACATTTTTATATGGCCATTCTCGATGGATATAATAGTATTTCCTTTTTAAACAATGTTCAATTTTTCTTTTTGCAGCAGTAATATCTAATGTTGATTTATCTTTGCAAATTACAAGACCACCACTATCATGTGTACACTTTAACACAAATTGATTAGGTAACTTATCAAAATCTATGTCATCAAATTTGGTCCACACTCCTAAAGTTGGAATGATATAATCATCCCCAATTTTGCTTGCTACATATTGCTTTGCAGCATACTTGTCTACCATCATAGTATACTCAGGATGACGATCATAAAGTTTCAACCATTGAATTTTTTCATTAAATGTTTTAGGGTTTTTCAGATTTAATTCTTTTCCCATACGAACTTTGAATTCTTTTTTTAAATATATATCATCTGGTATCCAGTTATAAAAGCCAAGAGTACTTAAATAACCAAACCTAATCTGTTTATCAAATATAAAATTTTTTACTTGTTCAAATATTCGTTTCATGCTTTCCTCCTCTTATTTTTTTATCACTAATACCTGATGAATCAAGAAATAAATAATAATTAAAATAACAATATCAAATAAGCCTTGCACGAAATCATAAATCATTCCGTATGCAACTAGACGTATAATTGAGTAAAAAAGTGCCGCATATAATGTCAAACCATATGGAGTTTTAATCTCTACAATATCAACTGTTCTGATGATTTTACCATACAGAAAAGTAAAAACAATTACTCCAAATAAACGCAAATCATAATAACCTTGCGCTATAATTCCACAAGGTAATTCACCACTTTTTGCACCTGATAATTCAGAATTTAAAGTCCATAACCTTGGAAACGAACTTGGTACTAAACTTGATGGAAGCCAGGCGGTTAGACCATAACCTATATCATTTATCAATTGTAGACCAACTTCTTTAGCTTTCATAACTGCTAATTGTTCACTTTTTACAACAAATGATAACTCATAAACAAAGCCATTTACTATAGAATTATTGCTTGCTGATTTTGTTGCATTCCAAACACCATGTCTTATATAATATGTAAAATCATCCATTTTTAACATTAACAACATAGATATTGCAAATAAACAAATTACACTAATTACAGTTTTATTACTAATGTTCTTATCAACCATTTTACTTTTACTTTGCATATATATCGCAACATACGCAAGAAAATAAAATCCTGCCGTCATTCTTCCATCTGAAGCTAATAAAAAACAGACTGAAAAAATTAATGATATTGTCCAAAAAATTATATCCATGATTTTCTTTTTTTTCGCATAAATATTTAACACAAAAAAAGCATAAGATGGTATAACTATCGCACTAGCGAAATGTTTAAAAAAACCATATGAATTATTTATGTTCGTAAAGCCGGAACGAATGGCATTCGCTTGCAAAATGAATCGTATGATTCCACCATATGCTTTTGTCCACATATACAAAGAAAATACACTTATCAATAAAATAACTATTGCAGAATATCTTAATGCTATATCATATTGAAATTTTATAGGTTGATTCTTTATAAATTTTATCTTACTTTCTCCAATAGTAAATCGATACCTGTTTTTGTAACCTAATGTAATAAAAATATATCCTATAAATGCTAGAAAACACACTATCATTAATGCATTAATTCCATTAACACTATAATCTAAGGTGATATTCCAAGGATATAAGGTTCCATCTCTAAAATATTTAACATGTATTGCTAAAGGAATTATACCTTCTACAAAGCAAAACATTATTTTACATAGCAAATACATACTAATATATCTATTTTTTCGAAAAATATTGATTATATCTAAAATAATTATAGCTGTCATAAATCCGTAACAGGCACAAAGAATACCTAAATCTATTCTCATAAATCTCACAATCCTTCTATTTTATTTACTTAGCTTTACAGAGACTTTGGTAGAATATTAAAGTAAAAAATATGCTAATCAAAGTCCAATATTATGTATAAGTATAATCAAGGTAGTGAATATACTTATGGCAAAAAATTTAAGTTATTTATACCAAAATACTGTTATTGCATTACAATTTTTTTAAAGCAATAAAAATTTCTAACAATAACAATGTCAACAAATTGTTAAAATCATTACTTAGATACGATGGACTCCATATATTTATGCCAAGTTTCGTTGATTTTTGATGGTGTAAAATTGAATGCACGCTTGTGTGCTTCTATTCCTAATTCTTCTGCTATACCTTTGTTTTCTAACAATTCATTAAGAGTATTCACTAACTGTTTTTCATTATTCACAGAAATCAAACGACCATTTATTTTATCTGTTATTAAGCTCTTAGGACCTCCACAAGGGCAATCTGTTGAAATACATGGAACACCAGAAGCTAAAGCTTCCATTAGTGCATTTGGCATTCCTTCATAATCGGAGGGAAGAACAAAAATTTCGGCTTCGCTAAGTATTTTAGGAACATTATTTGAATTTCCACATAAATAAACATTATTTTCTATTCCTTTATTTATAATTAATTCAGTCAAATCACCCTTTAATTTTCCCTCGCCATAAATAAATAATTTTGTATCTGGGTGTTTTCTTAAGACTAATTCAAATGCATTAATTAACAATCTGTGATTTTTTTGTTCTTCAAGTCGTCCACAGGTAACAACTGTATTTTTTACAACATGACGTTCTACTTCAAAAAAATCTTCCTTCACAGCATTATAAATAATCTTTGATTTATTTTGCAATTTTTTTGGAAACCATTGTTGCGCTTCGGCAGTTTGAAATACACAGCCGTCTGCTATTGGTAGTAAAAATCTTCCAAGAAATTTACCAATCTTTCCTGGATATTCTTTATTTGGATCATTTCGAACAGAAATAATTGTTTTAATTTTTAATCCACGTGATGCAATAATGGCTCGATAATTAGGTTCAGCCATAAAAGAAACTATACAATCTGGAGTTTCTTTTTTTAATACTTTTCGTAACTCCAATATTCTAAATATATTTCTTTTAAATTTTGAACTAGATACCCCATTTTTTTCTAATATATATCTTTTTATTTTCTTTGAATAAGGGTATTCCCAGGTATCTTTAAACGATGTTATAAGTATGACATCATCTGCATTTACAAAATTTGATGCTAAATTTACCATAACTCTCTCTGCACCACCCTCATGGATGGCATTTATGTAAAAAGCAATTTTCATATATAAATCTATCCCTCTGTTTTAATATACTTATCTTCTTAAAAAATACAATTTTCTCAAAATACAATCTATAAAATTTTCTTTTCTTGATACTTCATTCAAAGGAAATGAAATAAATTTTTTATTATATTTCTTTAAAAATTCTTCCAGATTTGAAAAATCTTTTTCATTCATTGTATTTGGATGATAGCAAAATGTTACTAATTTAAATGGCAATAGTCTAACTCTACCTGATTGTTGTGGCACAAACGTTATGCCATACTTTTCATATGAATTATTAGAAATTGTATCAGAAATAATTCTTATATTGCTCTCTTCTTTTAAGGCAATAATTGTATTTTCATCAAATGTATGAGAAGGAGCAAAAAAAACTTTTGGATTAATTCCCATATTATTTAAAATAGAAACACCTTTTTTTATTTTTTCTTTTTGAACTTTTAGACTTTCACCTGCAAATTCAGATCTATAATTTACAGGATTAATTCCACCAGAATTAGTAGAATATACATGATTATATCCATGCAAAGCAATAGTCCAGCCTTTATCTTTCCAATTTTTTACACGAACCTTAAATCCTCTGTCAATTGAATATCCATCCATCATAGAATCTTCACAATTTGGAATAACCCCAATCAATGGTTTTATTTCATATTTATCCAATATCATTTCAATTCTATCCCAATTTTGAATATTTCTTTTTTCACACGCGTCATCAAGACGCATAATATACTTACTCATTTATCAATCCTCTATAAAAATCAGTCAGCCATTTTGCAGTCGTTTGAACATCAAATCCTGCTTTAACAACTAAATCAGCATCTTCAGGAAATCTTCTATCAACCATATTTAATGCAGTTTCTGTCCATACTTTTGTTCCTTCATTTATTGGTAGATAAATTACATTTGACGACAATTTAACTTCTTCAGTTATCGTATCTGAAATAATGCATGGTAATCCTGCTGCTTGAGCCTCTACTACTGTAACAGGTAATCCTTCCCATAATGATGGAAATAGAAAAACATCCATGGCTTGTAAAATATTAGCCACATCATTTCTAGAACCAAGTAAATACACATTATCCTGTAAATATAGTTCACCAATTCTTTTTTGAATGCTCTCTCTTAATTCTCCATCCCCAACTATGACTAAAACAGCATTCTTCTCTTTTTTTACTATCTCTGAAAAAACCTTTAATAAGAACTTATGATTTTTAGGTTCAGATAATCTTCCTACATGGCCAAAAACAATTTTATTTTCAATTGATAATTTTTTTCTATAACTTTCTCTAATATTTAAATTGAATCTATATTTTCCAACGTCAATAGAATTTTTTACTAAATAATAATTGTCTTGCTTAATCCCCTTATCTCCGAATAGCCATTTTCCTGAAATGCCAGAACAAGCAAATAAATAATCTGATTGTCTAACTAAAGGTTTTTGTAAAAGATTCTTTACTTTACTTTTTAAACCACTTCCATTAGATGTACTGTGACTATGTACAATAGTTTTTAATCCATATTTTTTTGCAATTGGAAAAAATACACTAGCATAACTGCGTACATGAGAATGTAAAATTTTATATTCTGGATGTTCTTGTAAAAATTTTTTCCATTTGTTTCTGTATTGTATAACGTTATAAATCTTAAATGACGGAAAAACAAAAACTCTTCCACCTAAATTTTCGATTTCTTCCCGATAATCATTTTGTGTTTGACTATGTATAATAAAATCAAATTGAATTTCTTGATGATTAAGAGCACGATATAGATTCATCACCATTGTTTCTGCACCGCCTCTATTTAATCCACCCAACACTTGTAGTACTCGTATCATTTTTATCTCCAAATCAAATTAGTTTTTTAACAATCAAATTGTTAATTTGTCTTACATCAAATTTTTCTTCTGCATAAATTCTAGATTCGTCAGCCATTTTTTCCACTTCAAAAGGATTTTCAATCATCCAAATCATTTTTTCGGCCAAAGCTTTACTGTCTTTAGATGGCACCAAAAATCCATTAACTCCATTTTTCACAGTCTCTTTACACCCAGGTGTATTACATGTTATTATAGGTCGCCCAGAAGCTATAGCCTGCATAGCACATCTTGGTACTCCCTCCGGATAATAAGAAGGATATATAAAGAATCGACATTTTGCTAGCCATTCCGAGACATTTGTAGTTTCACCATTATATCTAACTATTTTAGTTTCACACGCCTCGCGCAAAATTTCATTTAAATTAGTTTGTTCAACAGTAGCATCTATTGGCCCGACAATTTCAAAACTAGCTAATGGATAAACTTTTTTTACTATTGTGGCCGCTTCAATGTATTCTTTTAAACCTTTAGACGGTGTAATTCTTGCCAAAAACAAAAAAACATTTTCTGCTGCTATAGGTTTCTTCTGATAATCATCCAGATTAACTCCAGATCCTCCAGTAACAAAAACTTTAGAAGTGTTTTTTATTAAATGTTTATTAATAAATTCTTGCTTATCATCAGTATTTTGAAAACAAACGCTATCAGCAATATTATAAGCAATCTTCAACAATGGAAATGACATACATCTAACTATTTTCCCTTTTAATCCAGCTAGCCTAAACAAATTACCTCGTCCATTAACAACACACATCATTTTTTTTACTCCAGCTAATTTTGCACCAATAGCCATAGCAATATGATTTTTCACTCCATAAATTATAACTGAATCAATCTTTTCTTTATGAATCTGGTTTCTAATATTTAATAATGATTTAATTTCAATAAACGGATTTGTGTTATTTCTATTTGCATCTATCAACAATACTTTAGCATTATTTTGTACATAATAAGGATTAATTTCTCCGTCATAAACCACTCCAACATAAACTTCATGTCCCATTTCATTCAACAGATTTATCAATTCAGTTCGATCAGATGGTTTAGAACTTAATCCATTACACATTATTGCAATTCTCATTTTCACACCACTTCTATTTTAATCTTTTTCATTGCTTCTTCGCATATATTTAGTGCTTCTTCTGCACTACCAGCTTGTGAAATAACATAACCAATACGATCTACACTACTCTTTATAGTATGCGTAGGTTCTCCAACATTACGTATAAATCTTATTTCATTAACGCCATAAACATCTTTTGCATCCACAATTCCATTTATACTTTTAATTATTCCTACAGGTGTTGAAAAATACTTGATTGCAGAGGCCTTGTTACACTTCTTATTAATATTTGTAGCTATACCTAATGCTATATTAATGCAAGCCTCTACCATATCTACCCCTGTAGAAAGTGGTGTTAAATGTGTTGTAATATTATCACCACCAAGTCGAGCACCTAATTCTACAATTTTTGGTCCATCCTTTGTTACTTTAATTTCTGTATGAGAAGGACCATCTTTTATACCTATAGCTTTATTAGCTGCTTTTGCAACTTGAATTATCTGTTCTATTATTTTTTCAGGTAGTTGGCTTGGTTGTGAATGCCCCATTTCAACAAAGTATGGTGAGCCTGTGGTAATTTTATCGGTAATCTGTATAACATGACACTCTCCATTTATGCTCAACGTTTCTACACTAACTTCAGGACCTTCCATATATTCTTCGACCATCAAATTTCCACATCGAGAAGATTGTTTACTATACTTATATGCTCTATCTAGTGTTGCTCTTTCAAAATCTTTCAATAAATCAATACCTCGGCTTCCTGAATTATCTACAGGCTTTACAATGCAACGACAATTAGCATCCTTAATCTTCTGGACAGCCGAATAAAATTCTTCTTTTGTATTTACATGAAAGAATAATGGAATTGGAACATTATACTCCCTCAAAGCCTTTCTCATTTCAGCTTTATTAGTTGCTTTGAGTGCAGTTTCTTGGTCAATTCCAATAAGATTCATTTTCTCAGCTACAGCAGCAACCGTCCTCATAGGCATATCGCTCGCCAATGTCATAACCCCATCTATCTGATGTTTCTCAGCGGCTTTAATTACCATTGGTATATCAATTGTACTAATTACTTCTTTTTTTATTCCGTCGACTTGAAATCCAATTGCTTCTGGATTCATATCAACTACAACAACATCCAATCCCATTTCCTTTGCTTTTTCAATGGCTGGAAGTTGTAATATACTTGCCCCTAGAATCATTAGTTTCTTTTTCATTACTTTATCTCCATTGTTTTTCAACTTTTTTTCCATCTTCATTTATAACGTACATTTTAGATCTATCTTCATTCTTTCGATTAATATTCTTATGACCAAGTACTGTTACAATTGTCATAAACACGATTTTGATATCAAACCATATTGACAAATGATTTACATAGTAAATATCATTTTTAAGTTTTTCTTTTGTAAGTACAGAATTTCTATTAATTGCTTGATTATATCCTGTAATTCCTGGGCGAACAGTAAGCACAATTCTTTCTTCATCTGTATATTTATCTAAATACATAGGTGTATCCGGTCTCGGCCCAATAAAACTCATATCTCCTTTTAAAATATTAATAACCTGTGGTAGCTCATCAATACTGGTTTTTCTAGCAAATTTACCAAATTTTGTTACTCTTGGATCATCATCCCCATTATAAGTGGAACCATCGGCTAAACGAATATCCGGCGCATTTACTTTCATAGAACGTAACTTATACATTTTAAAGGGTTTCCCAAATCGTCCAGTTCTATCAGCTAAATAAAAAACTGGTCCTTTATCTTCTGCTTTAATAAAAAAATAAGAAATTACAATCACAATTCCAATTGGAATCATTAAAATCAAAGAAAGCGCAATATCAAAGGTACGCTTTGCAAAACGAAAAATTAAACTCCCTGATACTTTTAGATCATTTGACATAATTAAACAACTCCTGATATTTATTTTCATTGAGGTCTTTCTTATAATCTTGCATCATAATCTTGAAATCAGAAGATTGAGGAACATACCCAAAATCTTTCTTTGCTTTTTCCATTGAAAACAAGTATGATGCTGTATTATTTTTTACCTCCGGTTTATAAACTATTTTTGATATACATTCTGGACTTGGTGCCCTTAATTCAGCAATGATTTCTGCTTGTTGTTGTAAAGTAACACCCTTACGTGAAGTCATGTTATAAGGTCCATACGTATCTTCACTTTGCATTGCAAGATAAAATACGTGTGCAACATCCCGACTTAAATTTTTATCTCCGAAAACGCAAATATCTTTTCCTTCTGACGCATTATCAATAAAAATCTTTAATCCTGACCTTTATAATGTGCCATTAACCATTAATATATAAAGAATTACGAGGACCCACTCCGTATGTAGGAAAAAAACGGAACCATGCATTTTTCATTCCATGTTGTTGATTATAATATTCTAATGTATCATTTGCTGCATTCTTAGAAAATATATATACAGCGTGATCTCCAGTATAAATAAAATCTCGTGGTTCTTCTTCTGTAATAACTTTCTTTCCCCATGCTCCTCTAACATCTGCATAAGAACATGTAGAAATCACATGTTTTGTCTTATTAATCCTACAATATTCCAAAACATTGATTGTCCCAACTGTATTAACATTAAAATAGTCAGCAGCATTTTCATTTTCATCTAAATTAATATTTGAATTTGCAGGTAACAATCCACCCAATAAAACTACTCCATCGACATTATCTTTAGGACGTCTTTCGAAGTCATTTTTTGAGTAAGATCAAGATTTAAAGATTTATATATTCAACTCCTTATCTGTCATAATGATCTTTGAATTAATTATTTCTTCCTGTTACAACAACTTTACATCCTTGCTTTAAAAATTCATCTATTGTATAGACACCAATAAAACTTGATGCCCCAATAATTATATACATAGTTATGCTCCCAATTTATAGAGAGGAAACCTTCCCCATAATTAATACATTCTCATATTTACCTTTAGCAAAATGATGTTCTAACAATTTGCCTTCAATTGTAAATCCAGCTTTTTTATAGCAATTGATTGCTCTAAGATTTGACTCGAATACATATAAATAAATCTTGTGTAAATTTAAATGCATAAAACAAAAGTTTACTAAAGTGTTAACTGCATCTGCCCCTCCCCCGGGTACATTTTCCCCAAGGCTAATATATAATTCTGCATTGCTATTTATCTGATCAATATTTTTAAGTCCTATTGTTCCAATGCATTTATTTTTATGATACACAGCAAACAATTTTTGATTTCTATTCAAAGTAACATTCTCTATCCAATTTTCATGTTCGTATTCAGAAATTGGATAAAGCGTTCCTGTCAAATCACGCAAGTTTTCTTTATTAACCCACTCATAAATTAAAGGTGCATCTTGTTTGCTAATACCTTTTATTTTAACTATTTTTCCACTAATCATTTTGAACGTACTTTCTAACAATCATACTGTACTGTTTAACCACATAATCCACTTCTTCATCTGTTAACTTCGTGTACAAAGGAAGAGTGATTTCATTTTCAAATTGCTTATATGCATTAGGATAATCTTTGATATCAAACCCTAAATTTTTATAGGCAGTCATCATTGGAAGTGGTTTGTAATGAACATTTGTGGCAATACCCTGCTCTGCCATTTTAATAATGATTTCATTACGCTGTTCCAATGTAATATTAGGAATTCTTGTGATATACAAATGTCCAGACGATTGATGTTCATCTGTATAATGATTTAATACTTCTACACCCAATGGTTTGAATGCTGCATCATACTTTTGAATGATCTCTTTTCTTCTTTCTAACATTCCCTTATATCTTCTCATTTGTGCTAATCCAATACCTGCAACAACATCTGTCATGTTACATTTATACCAAGGACCTACAATATCATATTCCCAAGCACCTAATTGAGTCTTAGCTAAGGCATCTTTAGATTGTCCGTGTAATGATAATAATTGATATTTTTTATAAATCACTTCATTATCAATACCATCAATATCTTTCCAAGTAACAGCTCCACCTTCAGCAGTAGTAAAGTTTTTAACTGCATGAAAACTAAAGTTAGAGAAGTCTGCAATACTGCCTACTGGTTTATTGTGCCAAGTAGCGCCAAATGCATGAGCAGCATCTGCCATAACAATTACTCTACCAATAGCTTTTTGAATATCATTTGTAGGATTAAATAAATCCTTTTTCTTTTCTACAATAGAGAAAATTCTATCGTAGTCACATGGAACTCCCCCAAGATCCACAGGAATGATTACCTTGGTTCTTTCAGTAACCGCATTTTCTAATTTTTCATAATCCATTTCTAATGAGTCTTCTTGTATATCAATTAGAACTAATTTAGCTCCAACATGACATACAACAGAAGCACTTGCCGTGTATGTATACGCACTAGTAATTACTTCATCACCAGGTCCTACCCCCAATAATCTCAATGTCATTTCAGCACATGCTGTTTGAGAATTTAAGCATACTGCTCTATTTACCCCACATAGATCAGCCACTTCTTTTTCTAACTGCTTTGTTTTTGGTCCTGTAGTAATCCAACCAGATTTTAAGGCTTCTGTAACCTCTTTTACTTCTTCTTCTGAAATATCTGGTGGTGAAAATGGTATATTCATCATAAACTCTTTATCCTCCCCTAAGCGACTTGCTTATTTATTTCTTCTGGTCTTCTAAATGTTGGTACAACACTTCTTAATGCTTCTCTAGCATCATTGTCATCTTCAGATTCAATTGCGTTTCTTAATACATCAAGTTTTTCATTAATTTCCTCTTTAGATAGTGGTGTATCCTTTTCAATGAAGATCAAGTCGTTATCTGTTTTTGTTAATGTTTGACTATTTATTAATAGTTCTTCATATAATTTTTCTCCAGGACGCAATCCTGTTTCTACAATTTCAATATCATGAGCACCTGATAGCTTAATCATGTTTTGTGCTAAATCTAAAATCTTTACTGGTTGACCCATATCAAGTACAAATAATTCTCCATTGTTTGCCATAGACCCTGATTGTAATACCAATTGACTTGCTTCCGGAATTGTCATAAAGTAACGAATAATTCTTTTATCTGTTAATGTTACAGGACCACCCTTAGCAATTTGTCTTTTAAATAACGGAATTACACTTCCTGCACTTCCTAAAACATTTCCAAATCTTGTTGCACTATATTTTACTTTTCCATAAGTACTAGCAGATTGAACCATCATTTCACACATACGCTTTGTTGCTCCCATAACATTGGTTGGGTTTACTGCTTTATCAGTAGAAACCATCATAAAGCGTTGTGCCTCGTATTTTTCACAAAGTTCAATTAAATTCTTTGTTCCAAATACATTGTTATAAATAGCCTCCACACAATTGTGTTCCATTAAAGGAACGTGTTTATGTGCAGCTGCATTAATCACAATTTGAGGATGGTATTTCTTAAATACTTTTTCCAATGCTTTCTTATGAGTGATTGAACAAATTTCAATCTGAAGATTTAAATCATTACCATAGGCAATCTTTAATTCTTGTTGTACATCATAAGCACCATTTTCATAAATATCTAAGATAACAATCAATCGTGGTTCCATCTTAGCAAGTTGTCTACAAAGTTCAGATCCAATGGATCCTCCACCACCTGTAATTAAAATTACCTTATTTTTATAATAAGCATTCGTAGCTTCATTTGTGACAGCTAATGGTTTTCTAAATAATAATTCTTCAATATCAAATTCTCTTAAGTTACGCTTACTTCCTGCAGTATATAGTGTTGGATAGTCATATACCTTCACTTTATATCCAGCATTCTTATAATGTTCATATAAACATTTCTTTTTGTTTACATCCATACTAGGAATCGCGAATACAATTTCTTGTACTTCATACGCCTTTAACTTTTCTAAAGTCGTATCATCCGCATACCATACTGGAATACCATGCACTTCTCTACCGGCTTTTTCTTTATTAATATCAATAAAACAACGAGGTGTATAAACTGCATTTTCATCATTTAATAAATCTTCTGCAAAACTAGCACCAACACGCCCAGCACCAATAATCGCAATCTTGATCTTTTGAACTTCTTTATTCGTATCCGTTTCAATACTTGAAAATCTATATAGTAACTTAGCTAGAAACTTACCCTTTTTCGTTACGTTATCACTATATAAATAACAATATCTATAAATCATACGAATCGTAATGGAACCCAATAAGTTTACACAAACTAAACTTAGAGTTCTCGCAAAACTCATTCGTTGAATTGGCATTTCCAGTTGAACTACATATAGAAGTATAAATGCGATACCATCTGAAACAATCATACGAATATAGCCTTGAATACCGCCATAACGCCAAATCTGACCATAAATATGACCAATTAAACGACATACAAAGATAATCGCAAATGCGAGTATTGTTAGTTTAAAAGATTCTGTGTTTGTTAATGATTCGTTTCCACCATACAACCATATTAATAATAAGGAAGATATCGCATAAACAATCACATCATACACAACCAAAGACCAACGCGTATTATTTTCTTTTCTATTTTTACTCATCCAAATCTCCCATTCCATAAAAAAAACTCGCTAAAAAACACGAGTCAATACATAATCATTCTATAAATAGATACACTTCTCCCTACCTAAAGCAAATAAAAAGATGAACAATTCAATTAAAAATGCGGAAAACCAGCTATTTTTAATATCCTATGTATGTACCCTATAAATACTGATTCTAAAAATAAACCGTACCCTTCCCAAGAATAACAGTTGCTTATATATTATAGCCTAATACCCCCCCCGTCAATGAACATTTGTTACTTAAGCTTAGGTGAAAACATTAAATATATTTAATATTACCCTTATTTAAAACGCATAAGCATCATATAACAAATTAAAAATATTTTTTAGAAAATTTCCCTTAAATAAAGACATTTATCAATAAAGTTAACAACTGTTTTATAACCAAACGAATGTAATCGATTACACTAAATATAAGTCAAATTCTCTATCTTTCAGCAATCAACATATATATTGTTCCTTATTCATCATCATAACATGAATAAGGACTTAACGAACTCTCGACATTAGAAATAAACTTTTTAGAATCTTTCATAAAAACCAATGCTCCTATAGTGGTACTCGTATAATTATATGTATAATTCTTTATAAAAATTGCATCATACAAATCTTTTAAATCCTGTTTTATTTCAAGATAATTATTTATACTTGCTTCTTTATTTATGTCCATGCCATTTCTTAATTGATAAATCACACGTTCACCCAAATCATTCATATATAAATCTAATAAGGGTTGAATGTTTTTACCTTCAATAAATTCATCATGCAAAGTTATATTTGTAATCTTCAACGCTAAACAAAGCGTAACTATATATTTAAACATAAAGTCTTCCGTTTCATTAAAATAACTTTTCATTCCAGATACTTTCACTGAATCATAAAATTTACAAAACTCTATTAATGACATGTTAAAAGTTTGTTGTATTCTCATCAACACTCTATCAATTTCAACATTATTACTAAGATTTAAAGATTTATAATACTTAGTTGTATTCATTGTCGGTAAAGATAAAAGTAAATCAAAGAAACAATCCAAGTATCTACATGCATCAACATCATTACCATAGTGTTGATTACCAAATTAATTGCTACAAGAACATTTAAATTAAATTGTATACATAATTAGGTCACTTCAAATTATTTATACAGTCATATTCAAACTAAATGCGAAACAGAACCATAATAAAAATGGATACTCAATTTAGAATATCCATTTGGTGTTGATATAAGTATTTTAGGGCATACGAAATTGAGCAGGCACTCTTTTCACATGGTAATTTTTTATAAATGTTTTGACTATTGTTTTGTGTTTCGTGTAAGTTATCTAGTTCAACTTGGAGTGAGTTCACAAAATATGATTCGTCCTCACATTCCATGAATTCATTTATTTCAACTCCTAACAGCCATTTTAGATTGTCTTTCACTAAATGGCATAGATAAGTATGTTCTAAGTTGCCACTATCTTTAACTGTTACTTTAAAGTCGATACTTCCTTCAAAATGTACTTCTTTTAGTTCGGCGATTTCACTTTTTCTTGAAGCAGACCCTGTCTCATATACGATCATTTGATTTGTTTCTAATATCATTCTATTGACCTCTAACTCAATTCATTGTCGTTTATGGC
>OLNM01001533.1_pt1 | contig 16832 bp, 14 predicted proteins | sample 1672391 | NCBI WGS metagenome assembly OLNM01 (sample SAMEA3136680, study PRJEB25190) | human gut metagenome | reverse complement strand
GAGCACTTGACTTTTAATCAAGTTGTCCGGGGTTCGAATCCCCGATGCTTCACTATGTGGAACCCTTTCGAGGGTTCTTTTTTTGTTCTGCATATCCAAAATTGGTCCACCGGACCAATTTTGATTATGTTTATCTTAAGGTTACGGCGAAAATCTTGCAAAAGAGCAGGAAATGTACTATGCTTTGAAAGAATAAAAAAGAACGGAGGAATCTGTTTATGGCACAAAAAAAGAAAAACAAAAGACGAAGACGCCAGTTTCAGCAGAAAGTGATTTTAAGTGTTCTGCTTGTTATCATTATCGGATTGATTGGCGTGCTTGGATATCAGATGCAGAAGAACGAGAAAAAACAGACGGATGGAAACGCAAGTGCATCCTCTTCGGTTTCGTCATCTTCTCTTGTTGGGGACAGTTCAGCGCCGATATCGGATTCCAGCCCGGAGGAGGAGATTACACCGACGCCTGAGCCGGTACAGCAGATTTCGTCAGATGGTCTGAACAGTCAGCATGCCCTGCTGGTGCGGGAAAGCGATCTGGCTGAGATGATGAATCTGGGCGGAGATGAGAGAATTTATCCGGCGTCGATGACAAAGATTATGACAGCGCTGCTTACCATTGAAAATCTTCCGGATCTGAACGAGACGATTACGGTTCCGGAGGACATCTTCGAGGAACTGACGGCACAGGATGCGTCGGTAGCGGGATTTAATCCGTACGAACAGCCGACGGTTCGTGATCTTCTCTATGGTGTGCTGCTGCCATCCGGCGCAGATGCCTGTGAGACATTGGCGAGAGCAGTCGGCGGATCGGAAGAAGGTTTTGTGGCCATGATGAATCAGAAAGCAGAAGAACTGGGACTTACCAATACGCATTTTGAGAACTGCACGGGACTGCATAACGACAACCATTATTCTACCTGCCGTGATATTGCGGTGCTGATGAGTGAGTGTCTGAAGAGTGATACGTTTCGCGAGATCGTGACGAGGGAGGTTTACACAACGGAGGCTACCGCATCACACCCGGAGGGAATTACGCTGTATGATACGATGCTCCACCGGTTTACCAGCTATGAGATGAGTACGACACTGGAGAACGGGGCAGTCATTGAAGGCGGAAAGACCGGATTTACCGATGAGGCGGGTCAGTGCCTGGTCAGCTTTGCAGAATATGGAGGCGAAGAGTACATACTTGTTACGGCAGAGGCCATGACGGATTCGGGATCTGCGGTGGACAGCATCGCGGATGCGAGTACGGTGTATGGAAGATTACAGTAAATACAGGTGAAAGCGAGAGCTGGAAACGGGAGAAAATTCCCGGTTCCGGCTCTTTTTTTTGCGTGAAGCAAGTCGAGAAAATAAGGTGTGGATAACATTGGGGATGTTTTGCACGGAATGCGCAGAAAAGAATTATGTTTTCCACAAAAGAAAGAAGCGCATGGGAAAAATTGTGGATAACGGAAAGGAAAAATCCGGTTTTTGTGTATAGATCGCGCCGGATGGGAAATACTGCTTACTGTAGAAAAGCAGGAGGAGAGCGAGAAATCGAAAAACGCCTCTGAAATGCTTAAAAAGATATCAGCAGAGGTGGTAAGAACATGAAAAGAGACAAGTTGAGAATCGGTGTGATCACAGCGGCACTGGCAATGATGATTGCAGGCGGAGTGCTGACCTGGCAGCAGGATGCGAGAAACGGTAAGGCAGATCAGGCGAAACAGGGAGAGACGGCACAGCTTACAGAGGACGAAAGCACCGGAACTACAGAACAGCAGACGGAGGAGACGACGGGAGATGCAGACGGAACGCGTGCCGTACAGGATCAGGCAGATGATGTGGAAAACAGTCTGGAACAGGTGCCGGAAATGGAAGCGGCGTGTGAAGAAGAGGCGGTGGGAAATACAGAAGCAGATGCAGAGACGGCTCAGAATACACCGGAAGAATCAGATGGGAATACAGAAAGACAGGACGCGCAGGCGGTAAACGGAACAGCGGCGGATCAGAACGGAGAAACAGGATCAGGAGAAACAGCGGCGAATGAAGAAACGAGTGCAGCATCCGGAACTGTGGATTCTGCAGAAAATCAGGAAACGGCAGTTGAGACAGCAGGGGCTGCACAGGATCTGATGTTCAGCGAAGCGACAATCATGGAACTGCCGGTTACTGGAACAGTTCTGATTCCGTATAACATGGAAAATACCGTTTATTTCCCGACACTGGATCTTTACCAGTGCAATCCAGGCGTTGTTTTCTCGGCGGCAGAAGGAACTCCGGTTCTGGCGGCAGCGGACGGAGAAGTTGTGAGTGTGGAAAATGATGCAAGAACCGGCCTCACCGTCACCATGAATCTTGGAAATGGATACGAAGCCATCTACGGACAGCTCACAGACGTTTCCCTCGAGGCAGGCCAGAAAGTTCAGAAAGCAGCACGGATCGGAGCAGTTGCAGCACCGACGAAATATTATGTAAAAGAGGGAAGCAATCTTTTCTTTGAGATGAAAAAAGATGGAAAAGCCATTGATCCTATGGCATATCTCCCGGCAATTTCGGAATAAAAAAGAGGACCTGCACGAAATGGGATGCGGGAAAGTATTATAAAGTGTAGGATTCGCAATCGAATCTTTTTTACAGGTTTTGAATACAAAAAAGGCGGCGCAGACCGCGGATGGTAAAATACCGTTTTTCGATTGCTTTTTATAAAAAAGGCTGGCTGAAAACAGTCAGCTTTACATATAACAAACAGGATTGTTTTGATATAGAAAAAGGGCGGAATAAAAGGAAAGTAACCGGTTACAGAAAATGTGAAAGTTTGTCATTTTAGGGGTTTCGTTTTTGGCTGTTATCGGTTAAAATAGACGTAGTGGACAGATCCTGAAAAAAGGAGGATTAGAAAAATATGGAGCTTTTATTTATGGACCCGGTGTTCAAAGAAGCAATCTGGGGTGGAACAAAGTTAAGAGACGTATTTGATTACGAAATTCCGAGCGATACAACCGGCGAGTGCTGGGCGATCAGCGGACATGCCAACGGAATGAGCCGTGTGGCAGGCGGAAGATTTGATGGAAAAACATTAGGTGAGCTCTGGAAAGAGGAGCCGGAAATTTTCGGAAATTACCCGGGAAGCCAGGTTCCGCTGCTGATCAAGATCATTGATGCAAAAAATGATCTGAGCATCCAGGTTCATCCAGATGATGCTTATGCAGGAGAGCATGAGAATGGATCTCTTGGAAAGACCGAGTGCTGGTACGTGCTGGACTGCGAACCGGGTACAGAAATTGTTATCGGACACAATGCAAAAGACAAGGCAGAAGTGGAGAAAATGATCCGCAATCATGAGTGGAGCGATTTCATCCGCAAAGTGCCGGTACATAAGGGAGATTTCTTCCAGATCAATCCGGGATGCGTACATGCCATCAAAGGCGGCACACTGATTCTGGAGACACAGCAGAGCAGCGATATCACCTATCGTGTATACGATTATGACAGACTGCAGAACGGCAAACCGAGACAACTTCATGTAGAGCAGAGTATCGATGTTATCGAGGCTCCGTTTAAACCGGCAGATATCGATACCTTTACAGAGGAAATCCCGGGCGCGGTACATACCCATTTTGTAACATGCAAGTTCTACTCTGTAGATAAATACGACATCGACGGTGTATTCACCTTGGATGCGAAAAAATATTATACTAATGTAAGCGTTATTGCCGGAGAGGGTACCGTAAACGGTATTACGGTGAAAAAAGGTACACACTTTATTATTCCGGCTAATTTTAACGGATGCAGATTTGAAGGAAAACTTTCCGTGATCTGCTCAAATCCAGAGGCGTAAGAGAGGAGAAAAACACAATGAGACTTGGAGCATTAGAAGCAGGCGGAACAAAGATGGTCTGCGCAATCGGAAACGCAAATGGAGAAATCTATGAGAGAATTTCGATCCCGACCGAGACACCGGAAATTACCGTTCCGAAAATGATTGAGTATTTTAAAGAGAAAGACATTCAGGCACTGGGAATCGGCTGCTTTGGACCGATCGACCTGAACAGAAAATCCGAAACATATGGTTACATTACCACAACTCCCAAATTAGCATGGAAGAACTACAACATCGTAGGCGCTTTCGCAGATGCACTGGACATCCCGGTTGGATTTGATACCGATGTAAACGGTTCTGCACTGGGTGAGGCTACCTGGGGAATCACAAAAGGTCTGGACAACAGCATTTACATCACCATCGGAACGGGCGTTGGAATGGGAATTATTTCCAATGGCAAGCTGCTGCACGGCATGCTTCATCCGGAAGGCGGACACGTTCTGCTGACCAGACATCCGAAAGATACTTACGGCGGAAAATGCCCGTATCACAGCAACTGCCTGGAAGGCCTTGCTGCAGGTCCTGCCATTGAAGCACGCTGGGGCAAAAAAGGTATTGAGCTGGCAGACAAAAAAGAGGTATGGGAGCTTGAGGCTTACTATATCGGACAGGCACTTGTAGACTGCATCATGCTGCTCTCCCCGCAGAGAATCGTTTTGGGCGGAGGCGTTATGCATCAGGAGCATATGATGCCGCTCGTAAGAGAAGAAGTCAGAAAACAGCTGAATGGCTATCTTGTAACGAAAGAGCTCGAGGATCTCGACAGCTACATCGTACTTCCAAGCCTGAATGACAACCAGGGTATCATGGGCGCACTGAAACTGGCGGTAGATGAGCTGGCAATGCAGTAAATTTCAGAAAAGAAAAATAGAGAAAATGTAATTAAGAAAACCGTTCGGGCAATCCGGGCGGTTTTTTTGCACTGCATCAAGAAGTGCTTTAACAGAATAATTTTGATTGCGCCCGAAAGAATCGAGTGTTAAAGTTACATAGAACACAGATAAAAAAGGAACGGAAAAAGAAATGGAACAGGGGAATTTTACTTATATTCTGGAATGCAGTGATGGAACTCTTTATACGGGCTGGACGAATGATCTGGAACGGAGAGTAAAGGCACATAATGCAGGCAAGGGAGCGAAATATACAAAAAGCCGCAGACCGGTAAAGCTGGTATATTTCGAAAGTTTTTCAACAAAACAGGAGGCCATGCGGAGAGAATGGGAAATTAAGCAACTGAAACGACAGGAGAAAGAGATAATGATAACAGGGTTTCAGCAAAAAGAGGATGAAAAAACAGGGGAAGGCGGAATATAAGATGAAAAAAACAAAATCACTGCAGCGAAAAATACTGATTCTGCTGGCGGTTCTGGTGCTGCCAATGAATATTATTTCGGTGATGATCACCAATGTCATGCTGCAGGATGCCAGAAAATCGGTGATGAATTCGATTCATGCAACGGTAAAAACATATGCGGAACAGATGGAGCAGATGGCTTATAACACCGACTATCTGCTGTACTATATTCCGAATGGAAATACAGATGGTGTGCGGATGTTTACGAAAAAAGATGAGACAACGTATTATCTGGCAAAGGATGCAGTGACATCTTATTTAATCAAATATGCGAGCAATGTTTCCATCGCAGATGTTTTTTATTTTTACAAAAAAGATCTGGATGATTTCACTATTTTTTCTGATCATTCTACAAAATACCGGGAATATCTGGAAGAAAATTATTTTTTTGTAAATGCACCGATGGGGTATGTAAAATGGCATCTGGATCAGATTGATGGGGAATGGTATCTGATTCGAAATTTGCAGGAAGGCGATATGTATTATGGTGTCATGATGAATCTGAGCCAGCAGATGGAAGATATCGAGGATGCATTGGGATATCCGGTAAAAGAATTGTTGTTTTCCGCAAAGAAACCAGATACTGGAAATGCACTGATCAGTCAGATGAAATGTGAACGGATGGGTATTTACGTGACACTTTTGTTTGAGAGCAGTGTGTTGACACAGAATATTTCTATGGGCCGCTGGATCTTGATTGCATGTCTGATGCTGTATGTAGCTCTGGCTCCATTGCTGTATCGCTATATTCGAAAGTGGGTAATCCTTCCATTGAAGGAGTTGAATGCTGCGCATCTGGAACTGGAGCAGGGAAAAGAAGAGTATCGTATTGTAAAGGAGGCAGATTCCGAGGAGTTTCAGGAAGCATATCATTCTTTTAATGACATGGCAGAAGGTCTGCAGAATCTGCGGCTTGAAAATATCAACAAGGAACTGGCTTATAAACAGATGCTGCTGGATAATCTGCAGCTGCAGATCCGACCGCACTTTTTGTTGAACTGTTTTAATCTGCTCTATACGATGGTGCAGACACAGAAAACAGAAGGCGCACAGAAAATGATTTTGTATATTTCGCAGTATTTCCGGTATCTTTTTAAATATAATCGCAGTCTGGAAATTTTTTCGAAAGAGTTTGAGCTGATTCAGAGATATCTGGAAGTGTCGGAATATCAGTATCCGGGAGAATTTACATTTCAGTATGAATTTGACCCGGAAATTGAACTGGTTCGTGTGCCGCCGCTGATGCTTCATAATTTTATCGAAAATATTTTATCGCACGCACTGGTCCATGGAAGAGTTGTGCATATTATGTTTTCGGGATTTTATGAAGATGGAATTGTAACGTTCCAGATTGCTGATGATGGATGCGGAATTTCAGAAGAAGCGAAGAATCAGATTAATTCTGGGGAGTATGCTGATTATGAAAGGGGCCATCATGTGGGGCTTCGAAATTCGATTAAAAGGTTGAAATATTTTTATCATGATCAGGGAACGGTATATGTGGATTCGACAGAAGGGGAAGGAACGGTTTTCACGATTTGTTTTCCATATGATTTGGAGGAGGAAGAGGGATTATGAATCTTTTGATGGTGAACGATGCGGTTGCGGCCGCAAATGCAATGAAAGAAGAGATTGCATGGGAAAAATATGGGATCGATGGAGAGGTGTGGGTTGCCTATAATGTAGAAGAGGGGAAAACAGTAATTTCTGAGCATCCCATCGATATTCTGCTGTGCGATATTGAAATGCCGGGAGAATATGGAATTGCTTTGATTCGCTGGATTCGGGAGAAGAACTATAACATAGAGTGTGTGCTTCTGACCTGTCATGCGGAATTTCAGTATGCGCAGGAAGCAATTACGCTGGGATGTCAGGATTATGTCTTACTTCCGGCAAATTATGAAACCATAGGGGAGACGGTACAAAAGGTTGTAGAACGCCATAAAGAAAAACTGAACAGCAGCCGTCTGGAAGAATATGGAAAATCGTGGCTTCGAGAAAAAGAGGAGCAGATTCATACAACGGCAGAAGCAAACCGGACGCCGAAGGATGTTGTGGAAGAATGTGCGGCTTATATTCTGGAACGGCTGCAGCGGGAAGATTTGAGTGTCAGTGAGATTGCGGCACACTTTTATCTGAACCCGATTTATCTGAATCGAATTTTCAAGAAAGAAAAGAATATCACCATCAGCCAGTTTATCATACGGGAAAAAATGGAGCTGGCAGCAAAGCTTTTAAAATTACCGGACAGTTCGGCTTCCATGGTGGCCAATCAGGTAGGGTATCCGAATTATCCATATTTTTCTACTCTGTTTAAAAAATATTATCACTGCACACCGACACAGTATAAGGAGGAACATGAGGGAAAATAAACGAAAGTGGTTTATTTTGTGAAATGGGGCGTTGGAAAAATGAATGGTTTTCCCGGAGGCAGTTTGTTAAGATAAATACAACAAAACGAAAGACCTGATAAACAGGCAAAACCGATCGGAACTTTAAAAATTTTGGAGGGAAAGATATGAAACGAAAGATCGTCAGTGTATTTTTAACGGCTGCTCTGGCAGCATCCATGCTTGCCGGATGTGGAAACAGTGACAGCGGAAGTGCGAAAAGCAGCAGTACAGCGTCAGCATCGGGAGCAGAGGATACAGCTTCGGTATTAAAAGATGGAAAAGATACAGAAATCCGTATTGTATTCCCAGGTTCCAGCTCTTCTCCGGCAAGTTTGACGGAGGTTGAGGATGGAATCAATAAGATTATTTCGGAAAAGATAGATGCTCATGTAAAGCTGGATATTCTGGAGTGGGGAGTTTTCTCAGAGCAGGAAAACCTGATGCTGTCGAGTGGTGAGGATGTAGATATTGTGTTCTTAGTTGGAAATGTTGCAACGAGTGCAGCAAGTGGTCAGATCATGGATATTTCATCGTATATGGATACGTATGGAAAAGATGCGGAAGAGACTATGGGACAGTATATCAAAGCATGCTACATTGGCGATGCATTATATGGTCTCCCAACATACCATGAATATGCACAGAGAGGCGGACTGGTCTGCAATGCAGATTTGTTTGCGGAGACCGGATTTACAGAAGATGATGTAAAAACGTGGGACGATGTGGAAAAAGTATTAGATAAAGTGAAAGAGCTGTATCCGAATATGGATGTACTGGTTCCGCCGGAAGCAAAAGGCGGTATGCTGAAATACTACTGGGGAGGCGTTTTCGACCAGATTGTAAGCAATATGGTTGGGGTTTATAATGACGGAAGCGATGGAACAACTGTACATAATATTTATGATACTGATGAATTCCGTGAACTGGCTGAAAAAGCATACGAATGGAATCAGAAAGGATATTTCATTGCAGATGCAAATACGATAACAGAAACGAGACAGACTTTGTTAAAGACAGGAAATGTATTTGGATATATTGGAGGAATTCATCCAGGTACAAAAACACAGGAAATGACTAATGCAGGAATTAACATTACGACACTTCCAATTACAGAACAGGGATGTGGAACAAATAATGTAGCAGGTTCACAGTATTGTGTAGCAGCATCAACAGATTCTGTGGAAAAATCTGTAGCAGTACTGAATGAAATCTACTCCAATGCAGATATTCAGAATCTTCTCCGCTATGGAATTGAAGGAAAAGATTACGAGATGAAGTCAGATAATGTTGCTGGATATCCAGAAGGTGTAGATGGAAGCACAGCAGGCTGGGTAAATGAAACCTGGTTAACTGGAAATGCTTCTCTTGCATATGCATGGGAAACTGATCCGGAAGATATCTGGGATGAGTATAAGGAATACAACGACGGAGCACAGTTCTCCCCGGCCTATGGATTCTCTTATGATTCTTCTAACGTGAAGACAGAGATTACAGCAGTACAGAATGTACTGGACAAATATACAGCAACTATTTACTCTGGAATGTCAGATCCGACAACAACAGTAGATGCATTTAACAAAGAGCTGGAATCTGCGGGCATTAATGTAATTATTGAGGATGTACAGAAACAGCTGGATGACTGGTCCGCAGCACAGAAATAAAAGACGATCGTCTGCCAGGATCACAGAAAAACGGAGGCAGGAGTAAGGGGCCTCCGTTTTTTGCGCTCAAAAAAGGAGAAAATCATGAAGAAATTGAGAAGATATGTGCCGCTTTACATGTTGGCCGCGCCGGGATTTCTTTATCTGCTGATTAATAATTACCTTCCGATGGGAGGTCTGATTATGGCATTTAAGAACATCAACTGGCAGAAGGGAATCTGGGGAAGCGACTGGGCCGGCTTAAAAAACTTTGAGTATTTATTTAAAACACCAGATGCTTTTAATATTACGAGAAATACCATTGTTTATAATGTAGTCTTCATTATTGTCAATATGATTGTTGCATTATTATATGCCATTCTGTTAAGTGAGATCAAAAGCAAGCTGGCAGTAAAATCTTATCAGACTATCATTATGCTTCCGTTCATGATTTCCATGGTTATCGTAAGTTATCTTGCCTATGCATTCCTTGCGGGGGATAACGGTATGATCAATGGATTGCTTGTCAAATTAGGAAAAGAGCCGATCAGTTGGTATTCGGAACCAAAATACTGGCCGGTAATACTGGTCGTTATCAACTGCTGGAAGGGCGTTGGATATGGAACAGTCGTGTATCTTTCCTCGATTCTTGGTATTGATCAGGAACTGTATGAGGCGGCTGCGGTTGATGGAATTAAAGAAATGCAGAAAATTCGTTATATTACGATTCCACTGATTAAACCGACCATCATTACGCTGATGCTGTTGAATGTCGGAAGAATTTTCTATTCTGATTTCGGTCTGTTTTATCAGGTACCAATGAGCTCCGGTGCGCTGATCAATGCGACCAGTACCATTGATACATACGTATACCGTGGACTGATCACACTTGGTGATGTCGGCATGAGTTCAGCAGCAGGATTTTACCAGTCCATCGTTGGATTTGTACTGATTCTTGTGGCAAATGCGATTACCCGTAAATTCAGCAGTGAAAATGCATTATTCTAGGAGGTGCAGAAGATGAAAAAACAAAGCAGAAATATGCAGATCATTGCCAATCTGATTATGGCGCTGGCAGCGATTTTTACGGTTCTTCCTTTTATCCTTCTGGTGATTGCATCTTTTACAGATAATAACGTTATCGCGCTGGAGGGATACTCATTCTTTCCATCGAAACTCAGTCTGGATGCATATGCCTATATCTGGACAGAAAGAATGCAGATTTTCCGGGCATATTTTATTACCTGTATTGTAACTTTAATTGGAACAACGATTGCGCTGTGCATGACCATGGCGTATGCATATGTATTATCGAAACCGGCATTTCCGGGAAAAAAATTTCTGACTGTATTTTTACTTTTAACTATGCTGTTTAATGGTGGTCTTGTTCCTACCTATACGATGTATACAAGATATTTCCATATTAAAAATACATTGCTGGCGTTAATCGTACCTGCGCTTCTGATGCAGGCAATGAATGTTATTCTGGTACGAAGTTATATTCAGAATAATATTCCGTTATCCTTAACGGAGGCTGCGTATATCGATGGTGCAAGTGAATATCGGATTTTTACGACACTGATTTTTCCGTTAAGTAAACCAATCGTTGTTACTATTGGTATGTTTATTGGCGTTGCTTATTGGAATGACTGGACCAATGGACTATACTATATTACAGACAGTAATCTGTTTTCAATTCAGCAGCTCTTGAATAACATGCTGAAAAATATTGAGTTCTTATCAACGGGATCTGCTGCTGCCGCGGCTTCCACAACGGCAGGAAATATTCCACAGTCAACGGTTCGTATGGCGATTGCAGTAGTTGGTATTCTCCCAATTCTTGTGATTTATCCTTACGTACAGAAGTATTTCGTAAAAGGTATTGCACTTGGAGCAGTAAAAGGGTAAAAACGAAAGGGGAAAAGTTTTTATGGAGAAGTATTTGGATGCGGCATTATCTGCGGAAGAGCGTGCCGGAGATTTGCTTGAAAAAATGAGTCTGGAAGAGAAAATGGGACAGGTAAATTGTGTCTTTCCATTTTCTGGAATGATGGATCTGGTAAGAGAAACGATTCAGAAGAGTCATGGAATTGGTCAGATTTCTACACTGGATATGAGAATGTGCGATTCGCTGGAGGAGGCAGTAGCCTGGCAGCGTGATTTACAGAAAACAGCGATGGAAGCAAGTGAGCATCACATTCCGGCGGTTTTTCATATGGAAGGTCTGAGCGGTGCATTTATTCCGGATGCGGTCAGTTTTCCGAGCGGAATTGCAAGAGGATCGTCTTGGAATCCGGAGCTGGAGCGGAAAATTGCGCAGATTGTCGGAAAAGAAGAGACGGCATGCGGCATTACACAGACCTTTGCACCAGTGCTCGATATCAGCCGCGATTCCAGAATGGGACGTCAGGGAGAAACGTATGGTGAAGATCCGGCTCTGGCGTCTGCGATGGGAGTAGCTTATACCAAAGGAGTGCAGGAAGTAAGTGAAGGCGGAAGAAAAACAGATGCGACAGCAAAGCATTTTGTTGGATTTCATGATTCTGAAGGCGGTATTCATACTGCTCACAGTAATGTGACACCGAGATTAGTAAGAGAAATTTATGGAAGACCATTTCAGGCGGCAATGACAGAGGGAAATTTAAAAGGAATCATGCCGTGTTACTGTTCGATGGATGGAGATCCGGCATCGGCATCCGAAGAATTGCTGACAGGCCTTTTGCGGAAAGAGATGGGATTTGATGGAGTATGCGTCAGTGATTACTGCGGTGTTTCCCATGTACACAGCATTCATCATGTAGGAGAAACGATGGCGGATGCGGGACTTCTTTGTATGAAAGCCGGAATGGATGTGGAACTTCCCATGAGTGATGGTTACAGTGATGGGCTGAAAGAAATGTTTGCGGCAGGGAAGGCCGATATTGAGATTTTAAATCGTGCGGTTTATCGAATTCTGACTGCAAAATTCCGTATGGGACTGTTTGAGCATCCTTTTGCACTGTCAGGAGAAGAACTGCAGAAGGACTTCTTTACCGGAGAAGAGGCAGAGCTTACCATGGAGTCTGCGAGAGAGGGAATTGTACTGCTGAAAAATGATGGTACACTTCCGATCAGAAAAGACTGCAGAAAGATTCTGGTTGTTGGTCCGCATGCGGCACAGCCGAGATTTTATTTCGGCGGCTATACACATGTAAGTATGGTAGAGTCAGTTTATGCAGCAAAAGATACGATGGCAGGTGTAGACGACGGAAGAGAAGAAGTGGATGATGCACAGATTCGAAAAGTTCCGGGAACGAAAATTCAGTCGGATGAAGAAAAAGTTTTTGATGATGTACTGAAGAAAGTAAAACCGGGATGCAGGAGTCTTCTGGATGTGTTAAAAGAAAAGCTTCCGAATACGGAATTTGTCTATGCAAAGGGATATGAAATTGCAGGGGACAATCTTGTGGGAGCAGAAGAAGTGCTGAAACTGGCTGAGGGAGCAGATCTGATTCTGGTTACGTTAGGCGGAAAATATGGAACAGGTTCGATTGCTTCGATGGGAGAAGGTATTGATGCAACGGATATTAATCTTCCGAAATGCCAGGACGATTTTATACGGAAAGCGGCAGAGCTTGGAATTCCTATGGTGGGCGTACATTTTGGAGGCCGTCCGGTATCCAGTGATGCGGCAGATGAAAAGCTGAATGCATTAGTTGAGGCGTGGACGCTGTCCGAAGCATCGGCGGAAGCGGTGGGAGAAGTTCTGACCGGAGAGTATAATCCGTCGGGAAAACTTCCTGTCTGCGTGGCATACAATGCGGGACAGATTCCGATTTATTATAATCATCCGTGGGGAACGGCATGGCATCTGGCAGAGAGTATCGGTTTCCCTGATTATGTAGACTGCCCGCATACGCCGCGGTATTTCTTTGGCCATGGACTTTCCTATACTTCCTATGAATATAAAGATCTGAAATTAAATCAGAAAGAAACAAGACCGGACACGCCGGTGGAAATTTCTTTTAAGGTAAAGAATACGGGAAAATATGCGGGAACAGAAATTGTCCAGCTTTATATCCGCGATATCTATGCATCGCAGACACGGCCGGTAAAGGAACTGGCTGGATTTGCCAGAGTTTCGCTGAATCCAGGAGAAGAAAAGAAAGTGGTATTTACACTGCATCCAAGCCAGATGGCATTTCTGGATCGCGATATGAAATGGAAAGTTGAAAAAGGTGAGATTCAGGTGGAGATCGGAAGCTCGTCAGAAGATATTCGACTGAAGGATGCATTTCAGATTACAGAGGATGCATGGATTGATGGAAAGACAAGAGCATTTTATACAATAGGAAATGTAACAGCATAACAGATTTCTGAAATGTTGGAGGAAAGAAAATGCAGACAGAACAAATGGAAACAGAAAAACTGATATCGCTTCTTTGCGGAGATGAATTCATGAATACAAAAGCGTTACCGGAATATGAGGTTCCTTCACTGGAAATGAGTGATGGCCCGATTGGACTTCGATATCAGAAAAAAGATAAGGATTCACTTGGAATTCATAAGAGTGAGCCTGCGACCTGTTTACTTTCGGGTCCGGCAACGGCGGCTTCCTGGAAGCCGGAGGTTGCCAGAGAGATGGGAGAAATTATTGGATCGGAAGCGGCAGCTTATGGGGTTGATCTGGTGCTTGGACCGGCGGTCAATCTGGAGAGAAATCCGCTTTGCGGAAGAAATGCGGAGTACCTGTCGGAGGATCCGCTTCTTGCGGGAAAACTGGGAGGGGCTTATATTCAGGGAGTTCAGTCTCAGGGGCCGGGAGCATGTATCAAGCATTTTGCAGCGAACAATCAGGAAACAGAGAGGGAATATCTGAATGTTATCTGCGAGGAAGATGTTCTTCGTGATTTATATCTGAAGGCATTTGAGACGGCAATTCAGGAAGGAAAACCGGCGGCGGTTATGACAAGCCTTTCCAGAATCAACGGTACCTACTGTGCAGAAAATCAGTGGCTGCTGAATATTCTGAGAAAAGAATGGAATTTTGACGGAATTGTCATGACGGACTGGTTTGGGCTGGACGACCGGGTAAAATCTGCGGAAGCAGGTCTGGATCTGGAAATGCCGGGAACGGATGGAAAAAGCACTGCTTATATGAAAGAACAGTGGAAAAGAGGAACTCTGAAAGAAGAGGTTATTCGTGAGCGGGCAGAATGTATCATCCGAAATGCAAGAAAATGGAAACTTTCCAGTAAACCGAAAACAGAACAGGAACTGGATGAACTGCTGAAAGAAAATCATGAAAAAGTGTGCAGAGCGGCGGAAGAATCCATTGTGCTTCTGCAGAACAAAAATGATGTGCTTCCAATGAAAAGAGGAAGCAAGCTGGCTGTTATTGGAATTTATGGAAAACAGCCGCTGTTCCGGGCGGAAGGATCTGGCAAAGTAGAGACAAAATGGAAAGAAGATGCCTGGAAACATCTGGAGCACTGGAATGGAACAGAAAATACGGTCTTTGCAGAGGGCTATAAAAAAGATCATGCTGGTAGAGAAGAGGAACAGCGCTGTATGCGGGAAGAAGCAATTGAGGCAGCAAAGAAAGCAGAGAATGTGATCTTCTTTATGGGAATGGATGCCTCTCTGGAAGGAGAAGGAAACGATCGGGCACAGTATGAGTTTCCTGAATATCAGGTTTCTCTTTTACATGAAACAGCCAAAGTAAATCAAAATATCACAGTCGTTGTGATGAATGGCGGAGCTGCTGCCATGCCGTGGGCAAATGAAGTAAAAGCGATTCTGGAATGCTTTTACGGAGGCCAAGGAATTGGAAGAAGCATTGCAAAAGTGATTTCAGGTGAAGTGAATCCGTCCGGTCATATGCCAGTTTCCGTACCGGCATTTCGGGAGCAGATTATTTCGGATGAAAATTTTGCAGAGCAGTCGGAAAACGTGACGTATCACGAAGGTCTGTTTATGGGATATCGTGGATATGAGACGAAAAAAATACCAGTGCAGTGGCCGTTTGGATATGGATTGTCCTATACAGAATTTGCGATTACTGAGTGCCGGGCAGAATGTGAAAAAATGACAGATCAGGAAACGACGGTTCTTCATGTGAAAGTGAAGAATACCGGAAAGAGAAAAGGCGCGCAGGTCGTGCAGATTTATGTACAGAATCCAAGATGCTGGAAAGCACGGCCGGTTAAGGAACTGAGAGCTTTTCAGAAAACCGAGCTGGAAGTTGGAGAAGAAAAAGAGCTTCTGTTTGAAATTTCCAGAGAGTGGTTTGAACTGTTTGACCGGCGTGCGGGAATGCGAACTGTGCCGCAGGGTGTTTATCAGATTATGGCAGGATTTTCGGTACAGGACATCTGCAAAACATGTGATCTGGAAGTTGTGCCGGAAGCTCCAGTGCCGGATCAGATTCTTGGCTGGAGTAAGGCAGAAAGACTGCTGGAAACAGAAGAGGGAAAAGAAATTTTTGAAAACCTGTATCAGAAGATCTGTGAAAAAGCCGGCGGTATTTTTTCTGATATGACACAGAAAGAAAAATCCCGGGAAGAGTTACTTTCAAAGCCGATTCGAATTTTAAACCTTATGATCTGGAATGAAATGACAGAATCAGACATGGCAGAGCTTTTGGCAAAGGCAAACAAAGATTTGTATAAAAATTATCGAGAAAAAGTTCAGCAAAATAAAAATTAAAAAAGATACGCTGACTGACGGAGATAGATTGAAACGTCAGTCAGCGTATTTTAGTGTTTTATAATGTCGAATGTTTCCAGAAGAAAGTAGATAGTTTGACTTGCAAAATAATTTTATCCTGCTATAATAAAAGAAACAAGAAGATGTAGTAATGAAAACTACATAAAATGGTAATTGAAAATTATAGCATTTCTGACAGCAAAGGAGTGAGCAGGATGAGGTATATCAGAAAGAATGGAATCAAGGACCCTGGCAGTGCGATTACGCATGGAATTGCGTTGGTGCTGGCGGTGATTGGGACGATGCCGCTGCTTTGGAAGGCGGCGCGGGAGCCGGATCATCTGCATGTAATTGCGATGGCAGTGTTTATGCTGAGCATGATTCTGCTGTATACGGCGAGTACGGTGTATCATACCTTTGATGTGAATGGAAAGGTGAATCAGCGGCTGAAAAAATTTGACCATATGATGATTTCAGTGCTGATTGCGGGAAGCTACACACCGATCTGCCTGATTGCACTGCATGGGCGGACGGGAATTGCACTCTGCGCGCTGGTGTGGGCGGCAGCGATTGGCGGGATTCTCGTCAAGGCATTCTGGATCAACTGCCCGAAGTGGTTTTCCTCGGTGCTGTATATCGTAATGGGCTGGCTGTGTGTGCTGGCATTTCACCCCCTGTTCCTGGCCCTCTCACGTTCGGCGTTCGGCTGGCTGCTGGCAGGCGGCATTATTTATACAATCGGCGGTGTGATCTACTCCTTAAAAATGCCGGTGTTTAACGCAAAGCATAAAAAATTCGGAACACATGAAATTTTCCATCTGTTTGTGATGGGCGGAAGCTTCTGTCATTTTATTGTGATGTATTGTTTTGTGGCGGCGATGCCGGTGTAAA
>OLNM01001532.1_pt1 | contig 16838 bp, 10 predicted proteins | sample 1672391 | NCBI WGS metagenome assembly OLNM01 (sample SAMEA3136680, study PRJEB25190) | human gut metagenome | reverse complement strand
AGCTGCCGCACCTCGCTCGCCGTATCGGCACTTAGAATTATGCGGTATTGCCCTATGTTTGGATGCCGTATTTGGCAATGTGTACAAAATACAAGCGCAAAACCTTGTGAAATCCGACGAAACCAAAAACCGTTTGTGCGAAAAAGAGCGCATTTCGTGCAAATTATGCGCCGCCGCATGATTCTTGTGGTATGGTAGGCTTACAGAAAAAAAGAAGAATCTCCGGACGGGCTGCCCGTCCGACGAAGGAGGAGAACACATGTTTGAAATCACACGCCTGACGGTGGAGCATCTGGCCGCCGGCTGCGTGACCGACTGCTCCACACCCCGCATCGGGTTTTCCCTGAGCAGTGACCGCCAGGGCGCACAGTTGGCCGACGCCGAGTTGACCGTCGGTGACTGGTCCGCCCATGTGACCAGCGGCCAGAGCGCTGCCTACGTCGGCCCTGCGCTGCTGCCGTTCACCACCTACAGCGTGCGCCTGAACGCCACCGACGACGCAGGCGAGACCGCCACCGCCACCACTACCTTTGAGACAGGCCGCATGGAGACGCCCTGGAAGGGCCGGTGGATCAGCGACCCGAGCTACCACTTCACCGAGGCAAAGGTCAGCCCCGTGCCGATGGTTTTCCGCAAGGAAATCACAACGAACAAACCCATTGCCCGCGCGCGGCTCTACGCCACAGCCATGGGCATCTACGAGGCCGAGCTGAACGGCCAAAAGCTGGGCGAGCAATACTTCGCCCCCGGCTTCACGAGCTACAAGTCCTATTTGCAGTATCAGACCTACGATGTAACGGCACTTTTGACAGGCGCCGACACGCTGACCTTCACGGTTGCAGGCGGCTGGGCGGTGGGCAGCTTTGTCTTTACCCGCAAAAACCGCGTGACTGCCGACCGTCAGGCTCTGCTGGCCGAGCTGCGCATCGAGTACACGGACGGCACGACGGAGACCATCGGCACCGACGCTACATGGCAGGTCAGTGAGAGCGGCCCCGTGCGGATGGCGGATTTGTATGACGGCGAGACCTTCGATGCCACGCAGGAAATCAGCGATTGGCACAACGCCGCGCCCGAAACGCTGAAAGTCACCCCCGCCATCACGGCGGACTACGGTGCCCCGGTCAAGGCCCATGAGGTGCGCAAGCCCGTGGCCGTGATGACCGCCCCCGACGGCGAGACGATTTACGACTTCGGCCAGAACCTTGCGGGTGTTGTCCGCATCAAATTCAACGGTAAGGCCGGGCAGGTCGTGACCGTGCGCCACGCCGAGATCCTGAACCCCGACGGCAGCTTAAACACGACCTTCCTGCGCACGGCCAAGGCCACGGCGACCTACACCTGCCGCGACGGCGAGCAGACCTACAGCCCGCGGTTCAGCTACATGGGCTTCCGTTATGCGGGGGTCAAGGGTGTCGATGCGAAGGATCTGGAAATCGAGGCCGTGGCGCTCTACTCCGATGTGGAGCACAGCGGTTCCTTCCGCTGCTCCGATGAGATGCTGAACAAACTGCAGTCCAACATTACATGGGGCGCCAAGTCGAATTTCGTTGATATACCGACGGACTGTCCCCAGCGCGACGAGCGCATGGGCTGGACCGGAGACATTGCCGTGTTCTCGCCCACCGCGCTGTACAACTTTGAACTGAGCCGCTTTTTGGAGAAGTGGCTGCGCGACGTCAAGGCCGAGCAGCTGCCCACCGGCGGCATCCCCAACACCGTGCCTGTGCAGGGCTACGGTTTCCCCGCCACAATGCCCGAGATGGCCGTGGACTGGTGGGGCGACGCCTGCGTACTGGTGCCATGGGCTCTATACGAGGCCACGGGCAGCCTGGATGTGCTGCGTATGATGTACCCAACCATGCAGAAGTACGTCAAGGCGTGCTGCTTCTGGGCCGGGTTCGGCATCGGCAAGCACCGTTATATCTGGCACACGCCGTCGGTGCTGCATTTTGGCGACTGGGTCGCCCCCGATGTGCCGAAGATGAGTCAGTGGCAGGCCCGCAGCAAGTACACCGCCACGGCGTCCCTGTGCAACACCAGCGGTACACTGGCGAAAATTGCACGCATCCTTGGCAAGACCGAGGACGCCGCCAAGTACAAGGAGCTGAGCCGTAAGGTGGCCGATGCCTATTGCAGTGTGCTGACCGACGGCAACGGCAAGACGAAGGAAGAATTCCAGACCGCCTATGTGCTGCCTCTGTACTTGAATATGTTCCCTGAAAACGTCAAGGCGAAGGCTGCCGAGAATCTGGTCAAGCTGGTTGAGAGGAACGACTACAAGATCGGCACAGGCTTCCCGGGCACACCGTACATCCTGTTTGCGTTGGCCGACAACGGTCACGCCGACACTGCCTACAAGATGCTGCTGAACACACAGTGTCCCAGCTGGCTGTATGAGGTCCGCGTGGGCGCAACCACGGTTTGGGAGCGTTGGGACGGTCTGGACGAGAACGGCGAGTGCCCAATCGGCGACGACGGCACCGACATGATGATCTCGTACAACCACTACGCCAGCGGCGCGGTGGGCGCGTTCCTCTACCGCCGCGTATTGGGTGTGGAGCCCACCGAGGCCGGGTACCGCAAGTTCAAGTTTGCGCCGGTGGTCGGCGGCGGCATCACCGAGGCTGAAGGCACGGTGGGCACGCCCTACGGCGTGATCAAGGCTGCATGGAAGATTGCGGACGGCGAGATGACGATGACCGTGGCGGTGCCCGTCGGCACCGAATGCACCGTCGTGCTGCCGAGCGGGGAAGAAAAGGTGCTTGGCAGCGGGGAATATACCGTTACGGCAAAGGCGTAAAAGCATAGCGTAAACAAATTGCTTATATACACTGCTTATATACACAAAGAAGGAGTGACTCTCTATCATGTCAACCTCTAAATCCAACTTCTGGTCCTCGCCGCTGACAAAGTCCCGTATCACCAGCGACGACGTCAAGATGCCGGAAATGCTGCTGGGCTATTTTATCGGCCCCTTCGGCGCACTGCTTTCCTCGGGCATCTTCACCTGCATCCTGCAGAACTACTTCACCGATGTCCTCAAGCTTGATCTTGGCTTTTTGACGACCTTGCAGCTGGTCTCCACGGTGCTCATCGTGGCGTCCAACCTCATCGTCGGTCAGCTGATTGAGCACACCAGGGCTCTGGCCGGCAAGGCACGCCCGTGGATCCTGCTCTCCGCGCTGACCCTTTCCGTCGCCAGTGTGCTGATGTTTATCGTGCCGTTTGAGGGCATGGCCAAGATGGTCTGGATCGCCATCGCGTACAACCTGTACTACGCGGTCGCTTACCCCATCTACAACACCGCCAACTCCACCATGATCCCCGTCTCCACCCGTGACAGCAAGCAGCGCGGTGCGCTGGCTTCCTTCACCAATGTGGCGGGTCTGGGCGTTATGGGCTGCGGCTCGATGGTATTCCCGATGCTCGTTTCCTTCGCGCTGAAGGAGGACCAGCACCTGTGGTTCCTCACCATGCTGGCCGTCGCCATCTTCAGCGCACTGACCATCTACCTGCAGTTCCTCTTCACCCGTGAGCGCGTCACCGAGGAAGGCCGCGCCGATACCGAGACCCCTGCCAAGTCCGCCACGCTGGGCGAGCAGCTCAAGGCCGTTACCGGTGACCGCATGTGGTGGATCGTCATGGCGTTCTATATGCTGTTCCAGTGGAGCGGCGCGATGAAGAACGGCTCCATGAGCTACTTCTGCAAATGGGTTCTGGACAACACTTTCTTCGGCACGGCGGACGCATGGGGTGCCTCCCAGGGCCTGCTCAGCATCATGGGCGCTATCCCGATGGCCGTGGCTGCGGTCTTTGTGGTACCTCTGGCCAACAAGTTCGGTAAGCGTCTGGTCTGCGGCGGCTTTACGCTGCTGGGTGCCGTGGGCGGCATCATCGCAGGTCTGGGCGGCGGCAACATCGTGCCGGTCGCCATCGGCGTGGCCCTCAAGTGTCTGGGTTCTTCCCCGGCCTGCTATCTGATCCTGGCCATGATTGCCGACGTTATCGACCACATTGAGTACCGCACCGGCATCCGCACCGACGGTCTGACCATGAGCATCTACAGCTCCCTTATGGTCGCCGCCACGCCGATCTGCAACTCCATTTTCAGCGCCATGCTGAACGGCAGCGGCTATAACCAAGCCGCCGACGTCGCTCTGGGCACCGCCGCCCAGACCGCCAGTGTGCAGACCGCGATCTCCGTCAGCTATATCTGGGTCGAGACCGTCTGCTATATCATCGGCGCCGTCATCCTGATCCTGTTCTGGACGGTTGAGAAAAACCTGCCCGAGGAGCAGAAGGCTATCAAGGAACGCAGCAAGAAGTAACGCGCCCTACACGCGATTACGATATACACAAGGATACACAAGGAGGAAAAACATGAGTAAGAAAAAATCCGGCCGCCGCGTCTGGCGCGGCGTGACCACAGCCACGGCGTCGCTGCTGGCGCTCAGTGTCTGCGCCTCAACCGTCGTGGACGGATTCCGCACTGACATTGACAAGTTCCTGGGCACCAAGAGCACCAAGCTCGTGACCGAGGACTCCGACGGCACTGACCTGTATACTTTCAAATCCGACTACACCTCCACTACCGAGCTGCTGCACGGTATTCAGGACGTGGGTGAGCGGATGAGCGAAGAGGGCAGCGTCCTGCTGAAGAACAACGGTGCACTGCCGCTGACGCAGGATGAGACCCAGAAAATCACCCTTCTTGGCTTCTCGAGCTACTATCCCGTTCAGGGCGGCGACATGGGCTCCAGCTTTATTGCAAACACCGGCACGGATGCCGATACAGTCGATATGGTTGGTGCCTTCAAGGCAAAGGGCTTCGGCCTGAACCAGACTGTGGCCGATATGTACGAGGCCCTCAAGCCGATGTACAAATCCGAGGTCCAGAGCTGGGGCGGCACTGTGGAGTACAACCATATCACCGCACCTTCCACCACCGGCGTTTTCTCCAGCAAGGAGCCGAGCCAGGCCGCGATGGATAGTCAGGATGCAGGCTGGAAGGACAGCATGAATGACAACAATGTCATGATCGTCACGATTGCCCGCTCCGCCTCTGAAAACGGCAGCTACAACCCCGGCACCGCCGGTGTTGATCCCACCCAGAACCTGAACCAGACCGACCCTCTGGGCCTGTCCGACGACGAGCGCGACCTTATCAATGCAGCCGTCACCGCCAAGGCGGCCAACGGCGGCAAGGTCATCGTTCTGTTGAATAATGTCAGCGCCATGGAGGTGCAGGAGATCGAGGACAACGTCGGTGTTGACGCCATCCTGCAGGTCGGCCTGCCGGGCGGCTACGGCTTCTACGGTGTGGCCGACATTCTCTCCGGTGCGGTCAGCCCCTCCGGTCATCTGACCGATACCTATGCCGTCAAGAACGCCAGCGCCCCCAGCGCCCAGAATTTCGGCGATCTGCAGTGGGCCAACGCCAACCCCGACATCAGCATGAACGATGCCATTGTCGAGGCCGAGAACATCTACATCGGCTACAAATACTACGAGACCCGCTACTTTGACACCGTCATTGGGCAGGGCAACGCCGCCTCCACCGTCGGTTCCTCCACCGGCAGCGCATGGAACTACGACGACGAGGTTACTTACCCGTTCGGTTACGGTCTGTCCTACACCACGTTTGAGCAGACCCTCGATAACCTGAATGTTGACCTTGAAAACGAGACCGTCACCGCGAACGTGACCGTCAAGAACACCGGCAGCGTCGCCGGTAAGGATGTTGTGCAGCTCTATGTCAGCCTGCCCTACACCGATTATGACAAGGAGCACGGTGTTGAGAAGGCTGCCATCCAGCTGCTGGACTACGGCAAGACCGCCGAGCTTGCGCCCGGTGCCTCCGAGACCGTGACCATCACCGCTGACATGCAGAATATGGCCAGCTGGGATTCCACCGCTGACAACGCGGCCGGTACCAAGGGCTGCTACATTCTCGATTCCGGTGACTACTGGTTCACCATCGGCAACGGCGCACACGAGGCCGTGAACAATGTACTGGCCGCAGAGGGTCAGAGTGTGGACGGCAGCGCCGACAAGGCCAAGAGCTGGACGCTCGATTCCTTTGACGACACGACCTTTGCCACGACCAAAAACGGCACCGCCGTTGAGAACCAACTGGCCGACATGGACATCAACAGCTGGCTGCCCGGCACTGCCACCTACATGACCCGCTCTGACTGGGAGGGCACCTTCCCCAAGACCTATAAGAATCTGACCGCCTCCGATGAGATGCTCGACATTCTGGACAATGACATCTATGAGATCAACGCAAACGGCGATCCGTCCACCGTCACCTTCGGTGCCGACAACGGCCTGACTCTGGCTGACCTGAAGGGCGTCACTGACCTTGATGATGAGCGCTGGAGTCTGCTGATGGATCAGCTCACCCTGGAGGAGGGCATGATTCGTCTGGGTCTGGGCGGCACCTCCACCAAGGCCATCGAGTCTATCATGAGCCCCGAGACCATCCAGAACGATGGCCCCAACGGCATCTACAGCTATCCTCTCGGCCAGTATGCCAACACCGACAAAGCCGGTGCCGACCCCTGCGCCGTGGATGCCAACGACCCCAACCTCGCATACAAGTTCGGCACAATGGTCAACGAGACCGTCATTGCCCAGACCTTCAACAAAGACCTTGCCAACGAGTACGGCAAGATCTGCGGCAACTACAGCCTGTGGAGCAACCTGACCATCTTCTGGGGCTGCGGCACCAACCTGCACCGCTCCCCCTATAACGCCCGCAACCACGAGTATTATTCCGAGGATGCCGTCCTTACCTCCGGGCAGGCCGTTGCCTTTATCAGCGGCGGCAAGGAGTACGGCGTTATCATTGCCCCCAAGCATCTTGCTTTCAACGATACCGAGATCAACCGTACCGGCGTTTCCGTCTTTATGACGGAGCAGCAGGCCCGCGAGAACGAGCTGCGCGGCACCCAGGCTGCCATCGAGGATGCCGGCGCTCTGGGCGTCATGACCGCCTTCAACCGTGTCGGCATCACCGCCACCAACGCCCATACCGGCCTGCTCAAGAACATTCTGCGCGGTGAGTGGGGCTTCAAGGGTCTGGAGAGCCAGGACTTCATCATGAACCACAACTACGCCGTGCTGAAGGAGTATGCCCTCAACGGCGGCACGATGACCACCTTCACCGGTGAGAACACGATGGCCGCTGTCAGCGAAAAGTTTGCCTACTGGACCACCGAGAATGTTGGTCAGGACACCGAGCTGATGAGCGCCATCAAGCAGGCCATGACATGGCAGGCCTACGCGCTGGCCAACTCCAACGCGCTGGACGGCATGGCCAGCAGCACCCGCCTTGTCAGCGTGCGCACCTGGTATGACAACGCCCTCGTTGCCGTGCAGGTCGTCTTTGCCGCCCTGACCGTACTGGCCGCCGCCATGTATGTGCTGAATGACCGCAAATCCAAGAAGCAGTAAAGGAGTGCAAACCATGAGTTCTACGAATAAAAAGGGCGCAGGTCTGATCCTGTCGCTTCTGACCGCCGTTGCCGGTGCTGTCGGCCTTGGCTTCTGCATTGTCAACGCCGGGACTGATTCCTTCCGCAAGATCGGCACCAGCCCGGTTGTCATCGGCTGCGCCGTCATCGCCATCCTTGCACTGGTGCTGCGCGTCGTGCTGGACAAGAAGCTGACCATCGCCGCCGATGCGATGAGCGTAGTTGCCGGTATCACGCTGGTCGTGGCTGCCGTACAGTTCATCAGCCCCCGCGTCAACACCATCGCCTCGATCATGACCTTTACGAACAACGCCCAGACGATGGCTGACCTGTCCAGCGCCATCTACGGCACGGCCGCGCTGCTGATTGCCGTGGTGCTGAACATCATTGCCGCGTTCACCAATGTGAACGAGCAGTAATTATGCGCCATTCCCGCGTCACTTCATCGTGACAGCTTTTTCCTCATCCACACCCCGGGGGGCTTTCTCTCCGGGGTATTTTGTATTATGATATAAAAAACAGATTTTTTCTGAAAGGATGTGTTCCACCTGCGCCGCCTGATGCTTATTCTTGCCATGCTGGTTCTGCTGGCAGGCTGTGCCGCCGCCCCGGCAGCCCCGGCGGTGCAGTGCCGCATCGTTTTGGAATCCTCGCCTGCGTTTACAGCGCAGGCCCAGACCGCAGCCGTTACCCCGGGGCAGAGTGTGACCTTCACCCTGACCCCGGCCGACGGCTATACGCTGACGGGCGCAGACTATCCCGGTGCGTCGCTTACCCGCACCGGCGCGGCGTACATCCTGACGCTGCCCGATGTCCGCTACTCCGTTGCCGTGGCAGTGACCGCGGAAAAGAGCGATACTGTGCTGTATTATAATGACAACTGCGGCGGCGGCTGGGTCACTGTGCCCGTCACCGCGAGCCATCTGCGGGTGAACACCGCCATCGACGGTGCGCTGTTCACCCGTCCCGGGTACACGCTGACGGGGTGGAACACCGCCCCGGACGGCAGTGGTCAGGCCGTTGGGCTGGGCAGCCGGACCGAACCCGGTGCGCGGCTTTACGCGCAGTGGGCTGCTCAAAACGACGCCGCGGAGTTCACCTACACGGTTGAAAACGACGCCGCAGCTATAACGGGCTGGCAGGGCGGGGGAGAAGTGCTTGTCATCCCCGATACGCTGGGCGGCGCACCCGTCGTGGAAATTGCGGCGGGGGCCTTTGCCGATGCGCCCTGTAAAACAGTCGTCTTCCCCGATACTTTGCGCCGCGTGCAGCCCGGGGCCTTCAGCGGCTGCGCCGCGGAGAGCGTGACTCTGTTTGACAACCTGCAGCAGATCAGCGATTACGCATTTGAAGATTGCACAAGCCTGCAAACATTGTACATCAATGCCGCGACTGCGCCCGTCTACAGCGGCAGCTACTACGCGACGTTCGCCGATAAGTACGACCGCCTGCTCTCATTGGCCGATACGCAGAAGCTTGTGCTGTTCTCCGGTTCCTCGGCGCGGTTCGGGTATGACAGCGCCGCGCTGGATGCTGCCCTGCCCCATTATGAGGTCGTGAACATGGGTGTGTTCGCCTACACCAATGCGCTGCCGCAGCTCGAGCTGATTCGCGCACAGATGCGCCCCGGCGACCTGCTGCTGCTCTCGCCTGAATTTGACGCCGCCAAGCGCCAGTTCTGCACGACAAACGCCTTCGACGACGCCTTCTTCTGCATGGCCGAGGCTGACTACGACATTGTCGCGAGGCTCAATTTGCAACAGTACAGCGGTGTTTTTTCGGCACTTGGCTCCTATTTGCAGACCCGCGCAGACATGGCGGCGCGCAGCTATGCCGTCTCGCCGTCCGATTTGGACGAGGACGGAAATGCCGTTGACACGCCGAGCTACAACGAGTACGGGGACTATGTTCTGTACCGCCCCGATGCCGTCGATGACACGCCGATTTACGGACTGCCTGTGGATTACACAACGGCGTCCTTCCCGTATGACACGTATATAGCCCCCGCCAACGCCGAGTTTGACCGCTTTGCGGCAGACGGCGTGCGGGTGTACCTGACGTACAGCCCGCGCAACAGCCGCGCCGTTTCAGCGGATTCCACGCCGGAGGCTGTGGCCGCGCTGGATGCGTATTTCCGAGAAAATCTCGATGTTGTGTTCTTGACGCCGCTGCAGGATTCCCTGATGCCCGGGCGATATTTCTACGGCACCGACAACCATCTGTCCACAAGCGGGGTGACTATGCGCACGGCACAGGTCATCGATGCACTGACAAAACAACTGCAAGGGGAGGGGATCGCGCCATGATTCTTGTCTGCGCTCTGGCTGCACTGACCACTGTGCTGGCACTGGCGGCCCATCGCCGGGCATGGGCCGCAGTGCTCGGCATGGTTTCGGGTGCTGCGGTGGTTTTGGCAGCGCTGGTACTGGATGTGTCCACCCGCACAATGCTGCTCTGTCTGTTGATTCCCTGCGCCGCCGCAATGTGGCCGATAGGAGGGCGCTTATGAATTTCACCGCACCCGCTTTCGTGCTGCTTTTTCCTATCGTACTGGCCCTGCATTGGATGCTGCCGCCGAGCCGGCGCTGGGTACTGCTGCTGGCCGCCAGCCTCGGATTTTACGCTGTGGGCAGTCCGCAGGCACTTCCGCTGCTGGCGGGTATCACGCTGGGAACCTATGCAGCGGCACTGGGCATCACAAAAAGCAAAACACAGACGGCCAAAAAGCTCTGGCTGACCTGTGCGGCAGTTTTGTGCATCGGGTGTCTGTGCCTCTTCAAATATGCCGGGATTTTCCGCACAGATGTGCCGCTTCTGCTGCCCGCGGGCATCTCGTTTTACACATTTCAGACCCTCAGCTATGTCATTGATATTTACCGCGGGCGGCTCATGCCGGAGCGGCATCCGGGGTATTACGCCTTATTCGTCAGCTTTTTCCCGCAGCTGGTAGCGGGGCCGATTGAACGCAGCACGGCGCTTCTGCCTCAGCTGCACGCGCGGGAGCGCCGTATGGACAGCAGCGGCTGGCTTTGGATGGTGCGCGGCTTTGCAAAGAAGCTGCTGCTGGCAGACACCGCTGCCGTATTTGTGGATGCCGTCTACGCCTCCCCGGCGGACGCCTCCGGCCCGGCTGTTCTGTTGGCAACACTGCTTTTTGCCGGGCAGATCTACTGGGACTTTTCCGGCTATTCCGACATTGCCGTCGGGGCCGCTGCCTTGCTGGGTGTGCAATTGAGCCGCAATTTTGACCACCCCTATCGTGCAGACTCCCTGCGTGATTTCTGGCGCCGCTGGCACATCAGCCTGACGCGGTGGTTTACAGACTACGTCTATATCCCGCTCGGCGGCTCGCGCCGCGGCACGGTACGGCTGGTCGTAAATACCATGGTCGTGTTTCTGTTAAGCGGTCTCTGGCATGGCGCCGCATACCATTTCGTGGTGTGGGGTGGTGTGCATGGTGCGCTGCTGCTTTTGGAAAAGGCCCTGACCCCCTGCGGCGGAAAGCACAAGGCCCGCACCTGGACCGCCGTCTGCCTACGCCACGCCTATACATTTTCTCTGGTCTGCATCGCTTGGGTCTTTTTCCGGGCAGCCTCTGTCTCGGATGCCCTTCTGCTGCTGTCCCGCCTGCCTGTCGACTGGTCGCTGAGCACACTGCACACAACGCTGCTGAGCATCGGTATACAGCCGGTGGCAGAGCTGGTTTTGGGGGCGCTCTGCCTGCATCTGCTGCCCGAGACGTCGTCCGCAGCACCGTCCCCGCGCAGCGTATTGGCCTTCTGTCTTTTGGCGTTGACTGTGGTCGCCGCGTGGTTTTCCACACTGCACACGGGCACGACCAATGCCTTTATCTACTTCCAATTCTGACCCTGCCATGAAAAAACTGTTTACAAGTATGCTCTGCGTTTTTATCGCCATACCGTTGCTCCTGACGGTGTGGGGCTTTGCCCTGCCCGCGCAGTACAGCAATACGTTTGTGGGGGAACTGCCCGCCAAGCGTGCCCTGCTGGCCGCGGAAAGTGATAAACCGCGTCTTATTCTTGTGGGCGGCAGTGCAGCCGCTTTCGGCGTTGACAGCGCTCTGCTGGCCCGGGAGCTGCCTGACTATCAGCCCGTAAATTTTGGCCTGTACGCAGCACTCGGCACACGGGTCATGCTGGATTTGTCTATAAAGGAACTGCGCACCGGCGATCTTGTCGTCATCATGCCGGAGCAGCAGCGTCAGGCGCTTTCCGATACCGTCGGCGCGGATGCTTTTTGGCAGGCTGTTGACGGAGACTTTTCGGCACTTGCCTGCCTGCACGCGCGGGATTTTGGGCCTTTGTTGGGGGCGTTTCCGCGCTTTGCAGGTGCGAAGTTCCGCTATTTTCTCACCGGTGCGCCTTCCCCGGACGGCGTCTATCGCCGCGGCTCCTTCAATGCGGTGGGCGATGTGGTAAATCCGCTCTGCAGCGCCAATATTTTGCCGGATGGTTATGACACTACAATGCCGGTACGCTTTGATCCCTCGATGCTGGACACCGACTTCTGTGATGCGCTCAACGCCTACACTGCACAGGCCGAGTCTGTCGGGGCAGTTGTCTTGTATCATTTCCCGCCGATGAATGTGCTTGCTGTAGAGAATTCAGAAGATATTGACACGTATGCCGACTATCTGCAGTCACAGCTGACTGCACCTCTGGCAGGCGATCCGCATGCCTGCGTGATGGACGCCGGGTGGTTCTATGACACAAATTTCCATCTGAACGTGAGCGGCAAGACCGTCTTTACGCGGCAGCTCATCCGCGATCTCAAAGCTGTACTGGGTGACACCTCGTCTACCGAAATCGCGCTGCCCGCCATGCCCGCCCGCCGGATACAGACCGACACAGAAGCCGCAAATAACAGCGATGCCGCCTATTTTGCATGGGAAAGTGACCGTCTTGTCGTCAATGCGGCGGGACGCGGCCGCCGCACCTTGACCGTTCCGGGTGAGGTGGACGGTCGACCCGTGACGACGCTGGCCTCCGACACGTTTGCGGGATGCAGCGCGCTGGAAAAACTGACGATACAGCAAAATATCACGGCGCTTCCGGATGGACTTTTTGCCAAATGCCCCGCGCTGCAGGAAATCACGCTGACCCAGCCGGACCCCGCGCGGCTTTCCGTGGGGCAGGCCCTGCTCGACGGTGCGCCCGCGTTCTGCCGCATCCGCGTGCCCGCCGCAAGCTACACCTCCTACTGCCTGAGCTACGCATGGTCGCCCTACGCGGAGACCTTCGCCCATTAAGGCATCACCGCGCAATTCCCGCCTTACCGCATCGCAGGGCGGCTGTCTATACGGATAGCCGGATTGTGGAAAAGTGCAGGGATCAACTTGCATAAATTTTCACGCAGATTGGCTTCTTCTTTTTACACAGCCAATGCCAACTAGCGCTTGAAATTGAAGCACTGCACAAGTATAATATAATTGTTATACTGTGCAACCTTGATCAAAAATCAGTATGCCAGTTGCCCATAAAAGACATACCAGAATTGAAGCGTGCGGCGGAATCGAAACCCTGCGAGGATGAAGAACATGAAATTCGATAGAAGACTTACAGATGAAATCTACACTTCCGATACGGTAAGGCTGGGAAAAAATGCATTTCAGGCCATGCAGGAGACGATCTATCATAATGGCGGTGTCGGAACCATTACCGGGTACTATGATGCCGAATTGTCGATCCTGTCGGTCAGTAATCTGTTGCTGCATAATCTTAACCACAGCTATGAGTCCCTGATGGAGCAGACAAAGGGTTCACTGAAGAATCTTTTCTATAAGAAAGATGCCGCATTCCTTGACAATGCACGCTTTCGTCAGATTCAGGGCGGAGGAGAAGGCCGGATCCTTACAGCAGATGGCTCTCCCGTCTATGTGCGTCTCTATAAAGAAGATGCAGTCGATACGAATGGAACACCGATCTGGATCATGTCAGTACAGATGAACTGGGCGTATGAGAACCTTGCGCTGGTTAATGAATCCATCCATTCTGCACTATGGTATTTTGAGTGTAATGAAAACGGTGAGATCGTTCATGTGAACTGGAGCCATGCGTTCCGGCAGATCCTTGGATATCATGACATTCTGGATTTTCCGAACAAACTGGATTCGTGGTCGAACCTTCTGCACCCGGAGGATCATGACCGGGTAATGCAGCTGCTTTTGGAAACGATTGCGGACAAAACCAATACTACAAAATATAATGTTGAGTACCGACTGAAAATGCAGGATGGCCAATACCACTGGTTCCGGGCATCGGCGGAGGTGATACGCCGTCTGGATGGTTCGGCCAATCGAATTGCCGGAATCATCAGCAACATTGACGCGGAAAAAAGAAGCCGGATGCAGGCGCAGCGGGCAGCGGCATTTCACCGTGCATTTACCAGCGCAAACCTCTGCGAATACTATGTAAATCTGGAAAAGAACACCTTTGATACTTTCAAAGTGGAGCCCTCTTTGATGACGGCCTTTGAGCAGAACCACACATGGGATGGACTGGTCAGATTCTTTGTGGATAACTATGTGGTTGAAGAGGACAAAAAGTCTGTAACGAATTTCTATAATCGCGCCTACATCACGGAAAAACTAAAGGGGCTTGAGACGGAGCTGCGTCAGGAGTGCCGCATCGTTCTGAATGGGGAGGAACGATGGGTCAGCAACGTGGTCATGCGCGGCGAGATCGAAGATTCCGAATATGCGATGAGTTTTCTGCGGGACATCACAGAGTCCAAAGCAGAGACGGCGCGGCGGATGCAGATGGCCTCAGATAACGCATCTATGGATCTTTTGATCAAGAGTATGGTGCGTCTGCTGGACCGCTTTGTCGTCTGCGATCTGGAGAATGACCGGTATCGGTTCTATAATCTGCGAGGTGAAATGATATACGCGCCGACGGGAACCTACCATGATTTTGTGGAGCAGGTGGTTGCAAAGTATAAGACACTGGAACCGCTGGACGCATTGGCTGCTTTGATCTCGCCGGAAAATATCCGCAGGAATTTGCAGGATGAGAACGACATCTACAAATTTGAATACTGCTCCATAGACGAAAACACCTATAAGATCGCTTCCTTCATTCCGCTGGAGTGGGATGGCACAAAGCTGGTCAAAGCACTGTTGGCATCTATGGATGTGTCACAGGAGAAAAAGGCCGAGATCGAATCCCATAAGGCACTGAAGGAAGCGTACCGGGCAGCGGAAAACGCAAGCCGCGCCAAGACGGAATTCCTCTCCAATATGTCCCATGATATCCGTACACCGATGAATGCAATCGTTGGCTTGACCGCCATTGCGGGTGCGAATATCGAGAGTCAGGACAGGGTGGTCGAGTGCCTTGGCAAGATCACAAAATCGAGCCGTCATCTGTTGGGACTGATCAATGAAGTGCTGGATATGGCCAGAATCGAGAGCGGGCGAATAAGCCTTGCCGAGGAGGATTTCAGACTGCCGGAGCTGGTCGATAACCTGCTCACCCTCACAAAACCGGCAATCGACGAGCACCACCATCAGCTCGAAGTCCATGTTGAGCACATTGAGCACGAAGCTGTCTGCGGCGACAGCCTGCGCATCCAGCAGGTCTTTGTGAACCTGATGAGCAACGCCGTCAAGTACACCCCGGATGGAGGAAACATCACCCTTACGATCAAGGAAAAACCGAACGGCTTCTCGGAGCTTGGCTGCTACGAGTTTTCCATCGAGGACAACGGCATCGGTATGACGCCGGAATTCCAGAAGATCATGTTCGAGCCGTTCAGCCGGGCAGACGATCACCGGACGACCAAGGTGCAGGGCACCGGTCTTGGCATGGCCATTGCAAGAAACATCGTCAACCTGATGAATGGTGACATTCAGGTCGAAAGCGCTCCCAACAAGGGAACGAAGATCACGGTCACGGTCTATCTGAAGCTTCAGGAGAACGAGAAGGAACAGGAAAAAGAACTGCTCGATCTGCCGGTACTGGTCGTGGACGATGACAAGACCTGCTGCGAAAGCACCGTTGCGACCCTTCAGGAGATCGGCATAGCGGGCGAATGGGTCCTGACCGGCAAGGAAGCCGTGGAACGCTGCGCGGTGCGGCATAAGACCGGCCGCGACTATTTTGCGGTGATTCTGGACTGGAAGATGCCGGAAATGGACGGTATTGCAACTGCCAGAAAAATCCGGGAACGGGTAGGAGAAGATGTCACGATCATCATCCTGACTTCCTTTGATTTCAGCGAGATCGAAGAAGAAGCCAGAGCAGCGGGCGTGAATGCGTTTATGGCAAAACCGCTGTTCCGTTCCCGTCTGACGGCAACTCTGCGGCAGTTTAAATCCGAGAAGAAGGAGGAAAACGCCCGGAACTATCTGGAAGACTTTGCGAAGGAAAACTATGCGGGTAAGCGGATCCTTCTTGTGGAAGATAACGAGCTGAACCGTGAGATCGCAACCGAGATCATAGGCATGACGGGCGTGACCATCGACAGCGCCGAAAACGGAAAAATTGCAGTCGAAAAGGTGATGGAAGCGCCAGAAAAGTGGTACGATCTCATTTTTATGGACATCCAGATGCCCATCATGAATGGTTACGAAGCCACTGCTGCGATCCGTGCCCTTGCCGGCAGCCGGGGCAAAGTGCCCATCATTGCCATGACGGCAAATGCCTTTGCCGAGGACGTGCAGCTGGCAAAGAACACCGGCATGAACGAGCATATCGCCAAACCGCTTGATTTGAATAAGCTGAACGATGTGCTGAAACAGTGGCTGTGATCTGTGCATTGCCGTAAGGTGTGGCTGCACCCGAGAACCGCGCCCAGACCGCGCTGCTGCTGTGGAACACCGCAGGCCGTCCCGAGCCTGCCGAGGCCCCGGCCTTTGCAGACGTGGCAGACCCGGATACCGCCAAGGCAGCCCAGTGGTGCGTGGAGCAGGGCCTGATGAAGCGCCGCCTGAACGGCAAATTTGCCCCGGGCAGCAGCATCCCGGCCTATCAGGTGCTGAACGCCTACCGGAAGCTGGCAGGATAAAACCTCTCAGTCTCGCTTCGCCCGGCAGCTCCCCTGACCGGGGAGCCAAGAACGCAGGCGTGTTCCGGCAAATGACATCAAAACGCAGCCGATGCCCTGACTTTCCCATCAGGAGAGGGGGCGCGGCATAAAAAATAAGCATCCGCAGCGCACTGCGCCTGAGCTGAAGCAGCCCGGCCATGCGCTGCGGATGCTTTTGTTGTGCGGCGAGGCACGCCGCCTAAAACAAAAGATCCGAACCCTTCTCCTATCGAGAAAAGGTTCGGATTTTCATGGTTTGGTGCGGATAAGAGGACTTGAACCTCCACCGAGTTGCCCCGATTAGAACCT
>OLNM01001500.1_pt1 | contig 17168 bp, 16 predicted proteins | sample 1672391 | NCBI WGS metagenome assembly OLNM01 (sample SAMEA3136680, study PRJEB25190) | human gut metagenome | reverse complement strand
AGCTGCCGGAGCGGTGCTTAAGCCGCAAGGCGGGAATTGTGCGGTGTTGCCTTAGTTGTACAAGTGCGTTTTCCACCCCCATACCCTGCTAGTGACTGATAAAACCATTGACTTCTTTGTACGGGCGGGGTCACTGACCCCGCTGCTCCCCTGCCCTAACACAAACAAAAATCAGCAAGGCCCGATGCCGGGGTGAATCTCACCGCACGGTATCGGGCCTTGCTCTATATTGCTCTATATTGCTCTATATTTTATGTATTGCTTCCCCGTTTGCCTGCTTTACCCAATCAGGCCGCTGTTCTTGACAGCCTGGACGGCTTCGGTGATTTTTTCCACCGGCAGGGTCAGGGCAAAACGGACGTAGCCTTCACCGGACGGGCCAAAGCTGGAGCCGGGGGTGCAGATCACGCCGGCTTTTTCAATCATTTCCATGCAGAACTCCATGCTGGTGCCGTGCCCCTGCGGGACCGGTGCCCAGACGAACATGGAGCCGTGGCTGTCCGGCACATCCCAGCCGATGGAGCGGAAGCCCCCGCACAGGGCGTCGCGGCGGCGCTGGTATTCGGCACACTGGGCCTTGATGGGCTCCAGCGGGCCTGTCATAGCGGCAATGGCGGCTTTCTGCTCCGGGATGAACTTGCCGAAATCGATCTGGGTGCGCAGCTTCTTGCATGCGGCAATCACATCGCGGCGGCCCACCAAAAAGCTGATGCGCGCGCCGGTCACGTTGAAGCTCTTGCTCAGGGAGAAGAACTCGACTGCGCAGGTCTCAGCGCCGGGAATGTTGAAGATGCTGTGGCCCACGGCACCATCAAAGATGATATCGCTGTAGGCGTTATCATGGATGAGCAGAATCTTATGTGCATTGCAGAAATCCACGATCTCCTGGTACAGCTCCGGGCTGCCCACGCTGCCCACCGGGTTGGCCGGCAGGGATACGATCATCATCTTGGCCTTATCGGCTACATCGTCAGGGATCTCCTTCACATTGGGCAGGAAGTTATGCTCTTTGGTCAGATGATAGTAGTACGGCACGCCGCCGCCCAGCTTGACACCGGTAATGAACACCGGGTAGCAAGGGTCCGGCAGCAGCACCACATCGCCGTCGTTCAGCAGGGCAAGGCCCATGTGGCCCATGCCGTCCTGGCTGCCGTTAAAGCTCATGATCTGGTCCGGGGTTATGCCGTCCACATCAAAGCGGCGCTTGTAATAAGCGCACACGGTATTCAGCAGTTCCGGCAGGTCCCGCAGGGAATACTTCCAGTTTTCGCTCACCATGGCGGCATCGCACAATGCCTGCTTGATGTGCGGCATCGGCTCAAAGTCCGGGGTACCGACCGAAAGATTATACAGCTTTTTGCCCTGTGCTTCCAGGGCCACCTTTTTATCATTCAGGGCGGCAAAGATTTCCGCGCCGAACAGGTCCAGCCGTTTTGAAAATTCCACTTCAAATGCCATGATTTTCTATCTCCTCTCTCAAGCCGGGGGTTATCCTCTATCCGGCAATACCAAATCATTCTAAGCGCCGATACAGCGGGAATCATCTGGTATTGCTCTATCTCACTTTGCACGCTGAGCGCACAAATAGGCATCAATATCAAAGTCCAGCAGCTGCGTATCCTTTTTTAAGTACAGCGGGTGGTGCGGCTGACCAGATTTTAACAGCGGGCCTGCCGTGTACCACTTTGCGCCTGCCGCTTTGCCGTCGGCGGCAAAATCCCGCATACAGTCCATCAGGTAATCCCGTTTCAGGATGATGTTCCCCCACGCCGCCCACACGGCAGGCTGGTCCGATAAAGACAGCAGATACCGGAACGCCTTGCGGTTCTCCGCGTGCAGGGCGGGGTTCAGCGCATGCTCCATATCATCGGGGCGGGTGGCGCGCTGGGCGTACACGTTGAACATCAAAAAACTGTCATACCCGTTAGCCAGGGCAATGCGCTGGGCGCTCTGCAAGGTGGGGTCCAGGGCATCCGGGGCCGCGGTGGATGGGTTGATACCTACGCAGATCAGCGGCTTTTTACCGCGGGTGCCCAAAATGTAACGGTACTCGGAGTAGGTATTGGGCACATACAGCCAGCGGGCCGCATCATAATCCGGGGAAGGCTGCAGCGCCGCCTGCAAGGCGGGTTCAAACAGCGCCAGTTCCAGCCCGGCGGTGGGGCCTTTTGGGATATGCATACAAGAAACCTCCTGAGGTACAGTTAAGGCAACACCGCACAATTCCCGCCTTGCGGCTTAAGCACCGCTCCGGCAGCTGCGGCACGGCATCTGCGTTGCCAAAATGCTCGATAAGACATCCAGTATTATCTGCGCTTTTGGCTTGGCATCTGCCGCACCTCGCTCGCCGTATCGGCACTTAGAATTATGCGGTATTGCCTTAAAAAGCTGCGTTTTGGACTGCATAGTAATTACTATACCACCGCCGCACACCTTGCGCAAGAGGGAACCACGTGATATAATACCCTTTAACCTTTCAAGGTTTTGTGCAACAGACTTTTTCAAAAAGGACGTGTTAAGATGGAAAAGCGCCACAATTATGCGGCTGCCGGATTCCTGCTGCTGGGGATCGGCGCAGCGGGGCGGGCGTTCCTGGGTGTGCCGGAAGGCGTTACCATGGCGGAACTGAGCCTGACCGTGCTGCTGGTGATCGGCGCCCTGCTGCTGACACGGCAGGGGCTGGCTGCGCTTGTGTGCGGGTTGGCGGCCACGGCACTGGAGCTTGTTTTGTGCGGTTCCTGGGTGCAGGCCGGCGGGGCTTTGACCGCTGCTGCGCCGTTTTTGCGGCTGGCTGACCTGTGGCTGCTGCTGGGCCTTGTGTGGGGCAGCCTGCCTGCGGCCCGCCGCGCTGTGGACGACCTGAAATACACCCGCTCCACCCGCATGATGCTGGTTGCCTGCGGGGTGCTGCTGGCTGCCCACACGGTGCTGCGCATTGCCAGCCTTGCTGCGCCTGCCAGCGTGCCGCTGGGCAAGGCTTCTTCCGGCAGCTTTGTGGTATTTTCGGTACTGCTGCTGTGGTACACCGTGCTGATGGTCAAAGCCTACAACGTTCAGCGCACCAAACATTGAGCATACGGCCGTTCTGCGCCCTTTGGGGCGCGGGATGGCCGTATTTTTATTCTATTATTTTGCGCGGAATCTCTTTACATCTTTAATGCATAAAAGTATAATAAATTCATCTATTCCCGCGTAACTTGGTGGGTTGTGGATGAAGAGGAATGGAAGAGGTTCGGAAGAGATTAGAAGAGGAGAGTATATTCATGCAACTTGATCTTTCCCGGTTTTCACCGGCTGAGCGCAGCACTTTGCAGCTGCGTGTATTATACGAGGGTGCAGGCTACCGCAAATTTCGCTGCTCCCATTTTGAGGAATATTCGCTCTATCAGCAGAATGAGCGCTTTCTTTCGGATTCTCAGGTCATTACTTTTACTGACCTGGACGGCAAGCTGCGCGCCATCAAGCCGGACGTAACGCTTTCGATCGCCAAGAACGCCCAACCCGCCGCCGGGGAATGCAAAAAGTATTATTATACAGAGCAGATCTGCCGCCCCAGCCGGGAAAGCCACACCTTCTCGGAAATCAGCCAGATGGGCCTGGAGTGCATCGGTGCGGTTGGCGCTGCCGAACAGGCCGAGGTTGTGCGCCTTGCGCTGGAAAGCCTGGCCAGCCTGGAAGTTCCCACCGTGCTGGAAGTCAGCCATATGGGCTTTGTGACCGCCCTGCTGGACACCCTGCATGTGGATGCCGCCGCCCGTCCGCGCCTGCTGGAGCTGCTGCGCGATAAAAACGCCCACGAGCTGCATGCCGCCGCGCTGCAAAGCGGGCTGGATGAAGCCGCCGCCAACGCGCTGACCGCTATTTTAAGCCTGCACGGCCCCTTTGGCACCACGCTGGCCGCCGCCCGCAGCCAGTGCCAGTGCGAAACTCAGCGGGACGCCCTGCTGGAATTGCAGAGCCTGCAGAATGAACTGGGCGATGCCGGACGCGGCATGCAGCTGGATCTGAGCCTTGCCGGTGATATGGAATATTACAACGGCCTGGTGTTCAGCGGTTATGTGGCCGGGGTGCCCCGTGCCGTGCTGAAAGGTGGCCGGTATGACCTGCTGGCTCAGCGCTTTACCCCCGGTGCCTGCGCCCTGGGCTTTGCCCTTTACCTGGACGAGCTGGAACGCCTGAGCGCTCCCCTGCCGCCGGTACAGCAGCAGGGCACCGAGCGCCAGTGGCTGAACATCGCCCTGCCCAAAGGCCGCCTGGGCGATAAAGCCTATGGCCTGCTGGCCGCTGCCGGGTATGAAGCCAACGAAAACTATAACGAGACCCGCAAGCTGGTGGTGGAGAACCCCGAAGCCGGGGTGCGGTACTTCCTGGTCAAGCCCAGCGACGTTGCCATTTATGTGGAGCACGGCGCTGCCGACATTGGCATTGTGGGCAAGGATATCCTGACCGAATCTGGTGCCGATGTGTACGAACTGCTGGATACCGGCATGGGCAAGTGCCGCATGTGCGTGGCAGGCCCCAGGAACTTTGTGGACGATGAAAGCCGTGCCCTGCGCGTTGCCACCAAGTTTGTGAACATTGCCCGCGCCCATTACGAGAGCATTGGCCGCGATATTGACATTATCAAGCTGAACGGCTCCATTGAGCTGGCTCCCATCCTGGGGCTTTCGGATGTGATCGTGGATATTGTGGAGACCGGCACCACCCTGAAAGAAAACAATCTGGCCGTACTGGAAGAGTTCATGCCCATTTCGGCACGGTTCATTGCCAACAAAGCCAGCTACAAATTCAAGTACGCACAGCTGACCGAACTGCTGAACAAGATGAAGGAGGCGCTTGCCAAATGATCCGCATTTTTGAGTTTGACGCTTTGAAGCCTGAAGAAATCCTGAACCGTGATATCCGCGCGGAAGCCAGCGTGGAAGCAACCGTGGATGCCATTATCGCCGATGTGCGCGCCCGCGGTGATGCCGCCCTGAAAGATTACGCTCTGAAATTTGACCACGCCCAGCTGGACGAGCTGCGGGTGAGCCCGGCGGAAATTGACGAAGCCTTTGAAGCCGCCGGTGAGGATTTTGTGACTACCCTGAAGATGGCCGCCGCCAACATCCGCGCCTTCCATGAGCACCAGGTCCACAAGAACTTTGTGATGAACGATACCCCCGGCATTGTGCTGGGCCAGAAATATACCCCGATTGAAAAAGCCGGTGTGTATGTGCCGGGCGGTACCGCCGCTTACCCCAGCACCGTACTGATGGATGTGATCCCCGCCAAGGTGGCCGGTGTGAAGGAGATCGTGATGACCACCCCCGCCGGGCCGGATGGCAAGGTGAATCCCTCCATCCTGGCTGCTGCGGTGATTGCCGGTATTGACAAGATCTTCAAGACCGGCGGCGCCCAGGCCGTGGCCGCGCTGGCTTACGGCACCGAGAGCATTCCCGCGGTGGATAAGATCGTTGGCCCCGGCAATATTTACGTTGCCACCGCCAAGCGCAAAGTGTTCGGCAAGGTTGGCATTGATATGATCGCCGGGCCTTCGGAGATTCTGGTGCTGGCGGATGGCAGCTGCAACCCCGCCTGGGTGGCAGCTGACCTGCTGAGCCAGGCCGAGCATGACAAGCTGGCCAGCCCCGTTCTGGTAACGGACAGCGCCGAGCTGGCCAAGGCCGTACAAGCCGAGCTGGAAGTGCAGATCCCACAGCTGCCCCGCGCCGCCATCGCCCGCGCCAGCGTGGACACCAACGGCAAGATCATTGTGACGGACGATATGAACAAGGCCATTGATGCCGTGAACATCATTGCCCCGGAGCATTTGGAAATTTGTGTGGACGACCCGTTCGCCGTTTTGAACAGCGTAAAGAACGCAGGCAGCATTTTCCTGGGCAAGAATGTGCCGGAAGCACTGGGCGATTATTTTGCCGGCCCCAACCACACCCTGCCCACCAGCGGCACGGCACGTTTTTCCAGCCCGCTGGGCGTGGACGATTTTGTGAAAAAGTCCAGTTTCATTTATTACACCCGCGATGCCCTGGGCAAAGTTCAATCTCGCATTGCCGATTTTGCCGAGCATGAGGGCCTGCACGCCCACGCCAAGAGCGTGACCATCCGTTTTGAAGACCAGTGAAGGATGGGGTACCGGAGCGGAAGGCCAACCGTTTAGCAACATATAATTACAGCCAATCCGGTGTGTATTTCATTACGATTTGTTCCAAAAACAAGCGTTGCACCTTTGGAACGATTGTAGGGGGCGGCGTCCCCGACGCCCCGCGAACCCGATTGTCACCAACCGGTAAAATTGTTGCACGGCAGTTGGGGAATATGATTGCATTTTATCCCCATGTGCGGATTGAAAAATATGTTGTAATGCCCAATCACATCCATTTATTGATTGCCATTCAGCAAGGCCCATCCGGGGCGTCGAGGACGCCGCCCCCTACATCCGCCCGCGCAAGCCAGGTCATCCCGATGTTTATCTCCACTTTGAAACGGCTGACCAACAAAACAGCCGGGCATGCACTCTGGCAGCGCGGATATTACGACCACATCATCCGCTCCCCGGACGATTACAACACCATCTGGCACTACATCGACACCAACCCCGCCAAATGGGCGCAGGATACACGTTATGTCACGGACTTTCCTGATCCGGTGCGGCGGCCCGGCTGCTGCACCAACAAAGAGGTGACCCAAATGAGCCGTTATTTTACCAAAACGCTGGCTGCGCTGGAGCCTTATACCCCCGGCGAGCAGCTGAAACTGCCTGACCTTGTCAAGCTGAACGCCAACGAAAACCCCTACCCGCCTGCCCCCGGCGTGGCGGCGGCGGTGGCCGGAACAGTGCCGGGGCTGCGGCTGTATTCCGATTTGACCGAAGCCGCGCTCTGCGCCGCCATTGCCCGCCACTGCGGCGTGCAGCCGGAAAATATTTTGTGCGGCAACGGCAGCGATGAAAACCTGCTGCTGGCGCTGCGCGCTTTCTGCGATGAAACCCACCCGCTGGCATTTGCCGATATCACCTACAGCTTTTACCCGGTTTTGTGCGATTTGTTGCACATTCCGCAGCATGTGATCCTGGTGGAGGAAGATTTCTCGCTGGATTTGAGCAAGTACCATGGCCTGAATGAGACCATCGTGATTGCCAACCCCAACGCCCCCACCACCCTGCTGCAGCCGGTGGCCGCCATTGAGGAAGTGGTGCGCACCAACCCCGACAGCATTGTGATTGTGGACGAGGCGTACATTGATTTTGCCGGGCCAAACGCCAGCTGCGTTCCGCTGACCAAGAAATATGACAATGTGATTGTGGTGCAGACCTTCTCCAAATCCCACAATCTTGCCGGTGCCCGCGTGGGCTTCTGCGTGGCAAACCCGGAGCTGATTGCCGATATGAACCGCATCAAGTTCAGCTACAGCCCATACAACGTCAATTCCCTCTCCCAGGCTGCCGCCGTGGCCGCCATGGAGGATGAGAATTACTTCCGTGATACGGTGGGCAAGATCTGCGCCACCCGCGCCGACACAATGACCAAGCTGCGGGAGCGCGGTTTTACCGGGCCGGATTCCGCCACCAACTTTTTGTTCGTTACCACCAGCCGCATGCCCTGCAAACAGATTTTTGAGCGCCTGCGGCAAAAAGGCGTGCTGATCCGCTATTTCAGCGCCCCGCGCCTTTCCGATTATCTGCGCATCACCATCGGTACCCCGGAACAGATGCAGCGATTCTTTGAGGAGCTGGATTTGATTTTGGGGTAAAGTGGCATGGGGACGGAATTACCAGACCGCAAAGGGAACCGGTTAAAGGGGTATGATTACAGTGCCCGCGGTGTGTATTTTGTTACCATATGCACCCAAAACCGTGTATGTAACCTTGGTTCAGTTGTAGGGGCCGATGCTCGCATCGGCCCGCATGACGGGCTCAACCCTGATGTGCATATTGAATTATCACCGCTGGGCCGCATTGCTGAACAGGCATTATTGCAAACGGATGGTTTGCTGCATTATGTAATTATGCCAAACCATATTCATTTTTTGGTGGGCATCCAACCCAAAGCGGACGGGACGATGCAAGCATCGTCCCCTACAAATATTTCCCAGGTTGTCCGCACTGAAACCGATTACTGGGCCATTGTGCAATAAAACCCGCTCAAATGGGTTTTGGACCCACTGTATCAGGAGGGAATACCATGAACCTGTATGACAGAATTAAACCCGGCAAACGGCGGCGTGGCTGGGGCGGGGCGGTGTTCCTGGCGGCGGCCTGTGTGGTTCTGGTAATCTGCATTGGCACCATTGGCTGGGCGGCGCGTTACCACCAGCGCTACCGCAGGTTTTCCACCGATTTTGCCGCCAGTGTGGAAAACGCGGGCAAGATCGGCGCTGCGCTGACCCGCAACGGCGAAACCTCCTCCCTGGACCCGGATGCCAGCAGCCGGTTATGCCGGTTGATCTGCGCCGCCGGGGCGGGCAAAGTGCAGCCAAGCTGCCCGCAGGGGGAGCCGCTCACCGTCCGCTACCACAGCGGCGCGGTGCTGGACTTGTGGGAAGTGGAAATACCCGAAGAGACCGCCAAAAAAACCACCGGCGTTTTTGTGCGTTATACCTTTGCCGATGGAACGGTTTACCAATATGACACGGACCAGATCCAAATGAACGAGGTCCGGCTGGCCCTGGGACTACACTAACCCCAGGTATTAAGAGGGGCGCTGCAACAGCAGCATACAAAAAGGGGGAACGTATATGATCGCCATTATTGATTACGGCGTGGGCAACTTGTTCAGTCTGGCTTCCAGCCTGAAAAGCCTGGGGCTGGAAACCAAAGTGACCCGCGACGCTGCCGCCATCCGCGCGGCGGACCACATCATTCTGCCCGGTGTGGGCGCGTTTGCCGATGCCATGGCCAAGCTGGAAGCCACCGGCCTGGTGCCCGTTATCAAGCAGGAAGTGGAGCACAAACCGCTTTTGGGCATCTGCCTGGGCATGCAGCTGCTGTTTGAAAAAAGCTATGAGTACGGCAAACACACCGGCCTTGGCCTGATTCCCGGCGAAGTGTGCCCGCTGGCAGACGATTTGAAAGACCCCAGCCTGAAAGTGCCGCACATCGGCTGGAACCGGCTGGACATTGTGCCGGGGCGGGAAAACGACCCGCTGTTCAAGTACACCAAGCCCGGTGAGTATGTGTATTATGTGCACAGCTTTTACGCCAAAAACTGTGCCGCCAACACGCTGGCTGCCAGTGAGTACAGCATCCCGGTAACGGGCGCTGTGAAAAACGGCCTGGTATATGGCACGCAGTTCCACCCCGAAAAATCCGGCGATACCGGCCTGCGCATGCTGCGGGCCTTTGCAGAATTGTGAGGTGCAGCCATGAAGTTATATCCTGCCATTGATCTGCGCGGCGGGCAGGCCGTGCGCCTGTACCAGGGCGATTACGACCAGATGACCGTTTACAATGCAGACCCCGCCGCCCAGGCACGGGAGTTTATTGCCGCCGGGGCCAAGTACCTGCATGTGGTGGACTTGGACGGCGCCAAGGATGACACCACCGCCAACATGACCACCATTGCCGCCATTGCTAAGCAGGGCGGGCTGTTTATCGAGGTCGGCGGCGGCATCCGTGACGAAGCCCGCATTGAACAGTATCTTTCCCTCGGCGTGGGGCGCTGCATCCTGGGCACCATTGCCGTAAAGGATTTTGATTTTACCGCCCGCATGGCGCAGAAATACGGCCCCAAAATTGCCGTTGGCGTGGACATGCGCGATGGCCTTGTGGCTGTGAACGGCTGGAAAGAAGTCACCCCCGAACCGGGCGTTGCTTTCTGCCGCCGCTGTGCCGAAGCTGGCGTGCAGGCGATCATCGCCACCGATATTTCCCGCGACGGCACAATGCAGGGCACCAACATGGACCTGTACCGTGAGCTGTTGCAGATTTCCGGCCTGGAGATCACGGCATCCGGCGGCATTGCCCGCATGGAAGAGCTGGCGGAGCTGCAGGCCATGGGCTGCCACGCCGCAATTTTGGGCAAATCCATCTACACCGGCGCCATCGACCTCAAACAGGCTGTGGCACTGTATCAGGAATAAGGGGGCTGGGCGCATGATTACCAAACGCATTATCCCGTGCTTGGATGTAAAAGACGGCCGTGTGGTCAAGGGTGTCAACTTTGCCGGATTACAGGATATGGCCGACCCGGTCGAGATGGCCCGCTATTACAACGCGGCCGGGGCTGATGAGCTGGTGTTTTATGATATCACCGCCAGCGTGGAGGGCCGCACGATTTTTACCGATATTCTGCGCCGCGTTGCCAGCGAAATTTTTATCCCGCTGACGGTCGGCGGCGGCATCGGCAGCCTGGAAGATTTTGACCGGGTGCTGAAATGCGGTGCCGACAAAGTAAGTGTCAACTCCGGTGCCATCAAGAACCCGGCCATTATTTCCGCCGCTGCCCAGCGTTACGGCAATCAGTGCGTGGTGCTTTCGGCGGACATCAAGCGGGTGGATGGCAAGTTCAAGCTGTTCACCAAAGGCGGGCGCGAAAACACCGGCATTGACGCTCTGGACTGGCTGGAGCATGGCGTGAAAAACGGCGCGGGCGAGCTGGTTGTCAACTCGATTGACACGGACGGCGTAAAGAACGGCTTTGACCTGGAGCTGCTGGACGCCGTGGCCCAGCGCTGTGCTGTGCCCATCATCGCTTCCGGCGGTGCTGGCAAGATGGATGACTTCAAGGAGCTGTTCTTGAACCACCCCCGCGTGGACGCCGGGCTGGCAGCCTCCATCTTCCACACAAAGCAGGTGGACATCCGCGATTTGAAGCTTTACCTGCGTGAAAACGGCGTGGAGATGCGGGTATAACAGGCAAAAGCAGCCCATATAATTGGGGCTTGCCAAACAACGCAAAACACGCTAAACTATACTTATAATTTTTTACTGAGAATGGGGAATCTTTTGGGAATCCGGCTGTGCGGTTCGCATGAATCTGCGGCCCGGCAGAGTGTACCCAGCCTTTCGCCGTTTTAGATAAGGAGTTCGCCATGGAAATCACCGAAAATTCCAAAACTCTGAAATTTGATGCCAACGGCCTGATTCCGGCCATTGTGCAGGATCACTACACCAAAGAGGTTCTGACCCTGGCTTATATGAACGCCGAAACCCTGGCTTTGACGATTGCCGAGGGCCGCACGGTGTTCTGGTCCCGCAGCCGCCAGGAGATCTGGCGCAAGGGCGAAACCAGCGGCAATGTGCAGCGCGTGGTTTCCATCACCGCAGACTGCGATAAGGACGCTTTGGTCGTGGATGTCATCAAGAGCGGCCCCGCCTGCCACACCGGCGCGGAAAGCTGCTTCTTTAACCCGGTCTATGTTTCCGATGAGCTGAAGCAGTTCACCTGGCAGGGGCTATATGAGCTGATCGAAGGCCGCAAGACCAACCCCAAAGAGGGCAGCTACACCACCTACCTGTTTGACAAGGGTCTGGAAAAGATTCTGAAAAAGGTCGGCGAGGAATCCACCGAAGTGATCATTGCAGGCAGCAAGCGCGACAAAGCGGAAACCGTTTACGAGATCAGCGACCTTGCCTACCATGTGATGGTTTTGATGATTGAACTTGGCATTTCCGTAGAAGACATCACCAAAGAGCTGGAAAAGCGCCATGTTATTGACCATAAAGTGAAACAGGAGAGGATGCAGTAATGGCTAAGGAATATCTGCTCAGTTCGGTTCATGTTCACACCAAGCTGTGTGACGGCAAAAACACCCCGGAGGAGCTTGCCCTGAGCGCCTGGAAAGCCGGGCTGAAAACGCTGGGCTTCTCTGGCCACAGCCACACCCCGCACGACATTGAGTATTGCATGACCAATGCACGCACCCAGCTGTACCGCGCCCAGGTAGCCAAGCTGAAAGAGCGCTATACCGGCAAGCTGGACATTTTGTGCGGCCTGGAATGGGATCTGTACAGCGATGACGACCCGGCTGCCTATGATTACTGGATCGGCAGCGCCCATTATGTCAAGGGCCCCAAGACCGGCAAATATTACGAGATTGACTGGCGCGAAGCGGACCTGGCTGCCTGCATTCAGGACGACTTTGACGGCGACGGCCTTGCTGTGGTGGAAACGTATTTTGCCAACGTAGCCGCAGTTGCCGCCAAAAAGCCCACCATCCTAGGTCATTTTGACCTGATCAAAAAGGTGAACGGCAGCGGCAAGTTTTTTGATGAATCCGACCCGCGCTACACCGCCGCTGCCCACAAGGCACTGGAAGCTGCTGCACAGGCTGGCTGCGTGCTGGAAGTGAATACCAGCTCGGTTTATCGCGGCTTCCGCGAGGATTACTTTCCCTCCCCGGCCATCCTGAAAGAATGGCTGACCATGGGCGGCAATGTGACCATTACCGCCGATGCCCACGAAGCCAAGGCCCTGACCTTTGGCTTTGATGAAGCCGCCGCACAGCTGAAGGAACTGGGCTATACCCGTGTTCTGGTGCTGGGCAAGGACGGTTTTGCCCCCTGTGAGCTGTAAAACGCAAAACACACCGCATTTTGCCGGGTGCGCACTTGCCGCACCCGGCTTTTGCTGTTATAATGGGAAAAAGCGTTTTTTCGGGAAAGTCGGAAAGCCATATAAGACGTTAGATCCATTGAAATGTGCGGTATAATTATTGCCCATCCGGGGCGTCGGGGACGCCGCCCCTACAAGTAATTTGTGGATTCGTCACATATTTTCAATGTTCAATCCGACCTAAGTTCCGGCGGGGTCAGTGACCCCGCCCTACATATAAATTTATCATTTATTCCAATTTCTAATTTTTCATTCCTAATTAACTCCTCCCTCCTAACCCCTAACTAACACGAAAGGTGTACACTAGTTTATGAACTTCACTGAACTTTCTTCCTCCGTGCGGCCGGAGATCATCCGGGCAACACAGGCAATGGGATATACCGAGATGACCGAAATCCAGCAGAAGGCCATTCCCCTGATGCTGGCCGGGCATGATATGATTGCCAAGGCCCCCACCGGCACCGGCAAAACCGTTGCGTTCGGCATTCCCATTCTGCAAAAGGCCGCTGGTTTCCCGGCAGGTGCGCCCAAGGCCGTTGTGCTCAGCCCCACGCGTGAGCTGGCACAGCAGATTGCACAGGATCTGACTAACCTGGCGCAGTTCCTGCCGGAGATCCACGTGGTGTGCGTGTACGGCGGTGCCGGGCTGGAAAAGCAGCAGAAACAGCTGAAAGCCGGCTGCCAGATCGTGGTTGCCACCCCCGGCCGCCTGATGGACCACTACCGCCACCATGCGCTGGATCTTTCGCAGGTGACGACCATTGTGCTGGACGAAGCCGACGAAATGCTGAACATGGGCTTTTACAAGGATGTGCGCGGCATCATTGACCTGCTGAAAAGCAGAGAGTCCCTATCCATGTTCAGCGCCACCATCAGCCGCGAGGTACTGGATATCGGCTGGCTGTACCAGCACAACGCCGCCGAAGTAGACGTTCAGCCGGTGCAGGAATCCAGCCCCAAAATTGCCCAGTACAAGCTGCTGACCACCGGCCGCGACAAGCTGGCTGACCTGGCCCAGATCATCATCAGCAAGGATTACAAGCGCGTAATGGTGTTTTGCAACACCAAGTACAACACCGGCATGCTGGCAAACCAGCTGGCCCGGCTGCATTTTAATGTAGACTGCCTGCATGGCGATTTGAGCCAGGCGGAACGCAACCGCATCATGCAGCGCTTTAAGGCCGGCGAGATCAATGTGCTGGTTGCCACCGATGTGGCCGCCCGCGGCATCGATGTTTCGGATGTGGACGCCGTCATCAACTATGATGTGCCCGAAGAGAACGAGCATTACACCCACCGCATCGGCCGCACCGGCCGCGCCAAGCGCGAAGGCGCCAGCTACCTGTTCTATACCAAGGACGAGCAGAAGCGCGTGGACACCCTGCTGCGCCTGACCCGCAATACGGATGACTGCCGCAGCGTGCATTTTGACTTCAACCATGAAAAACTGGTGGTGGAAGAAAAGCAGAACGTGGATAAGTTCAACATCAAGTGCTATTTCTGATCTTATTTCTGCCAATATAAAATAACGTGGGGCGGTGCTTGTGCATCGTCCCACGTTTTGTACCTTTTTGTCGGCCAGCCCCGTGCGCGCTTTCTATCCGGCGCTGGGGCAGCCGCTGCAAAGGCGAAGCACACCGGAACACACCACGCTCTTTGCACAAGATAGGCCATAAACAAAGGACCAAAGCCACACGCTTTTCAGCTAATGGCTTTGGTTCTTTTCAATTCTATTGTCGCCGGGTATCCGATTCCGGGGTTGGGGCTGTTACTCGGTTTTGCCTGCAGGCAGGGTAAAGGTGAAGCGGCACCATTTGCCCATCTCGCTTTCGGCCTTGATCTGGCCGCCGGACAGGGTGATCAGCACCTTGCAGATATGCAACCCCAGGCCGCTGCCGCGGGTGTTCAGGCCGCGGGAGCGGTCCTCCTTATAAAAGCGCTCAAACACAAAGGGCAGGGCATCCGGCGCAATGCCATCGCCGGTGTTCTCGATGGTCACCCGCACCATGTCGTTTTCCTGCTGGATATCAAACTTGATGACGCCATCCGGCGGGGTAAACTTGATGGCGTTATCCACAATGTTGTAGACCACTTGATGGATAAAGTCCGGGTCGGCATACACCATGGTGCCCGTGGGGCCAAGGCCCTGGATATCGATCTTGCCATCCTCAATGCGGCGCTCATCCGAAAGCACCACGTCCGTAACGGTGGACCAGATATCGTAATTTTTAGGAGTACCTTTCACCTCGCCGGATTCCAGTTTGGTGATATCCAGCATGTTCTGCACCAGCCGGGCCAAGCGGCCGGTTTCCTGCGATACCACGCCAAGATAATGCTTGTACTCGCTTTCCGGGATGGTGCCGTCCCGCATGCCGTCAATAAAGCCCTTGATGCTGGTCATGGGGGTGCGCAGTTCATGGGCAATGTTGCCCATAAACTGCCCGCGGGAGTTATCAATGTTTTGCAGGCGGCCCGCCATGTTGTTAAAGGTCGTGGCAAAATCCGCCAGCTCCTGACAGCCAGTTACGGGGGCGCGTGCGGTGAAATCGCCGCCGCCCAGCCGTTTGGCGGCCTGGCTGATCTGTTCGATCGGCCAGGTAATGCGCCGCGCCAGCACCATGCACAAAATGCCGCAGACAATCAGGATGACCGCCGAGGACAGCAAGAACATCGTCAGGATGGAGCGGATATAGACCGCCAGCGCATGTACCGGTGTTGCAGCAAACAAATAACCCTCGCTGCCGCCCAGATTCACGCGGCGGCCCGCAATATAATACTTATCGTGCAGGGTATCGTCCATGGTACCCATAAGAAAGATATCCTTGCCGCTGTCCATCTCTTCCTGCAAGTTCTGCGGGATTTTTGCACTTTCGGCTACATCTTTGCCGGTGTGCATCAGGATGTTGCCATCCCGGTCTGCCACAAACACAAGTGCGTCCGATGATGTATTAAACAGTTCAAAGCCGGTCTTGGCTCGCTCCACCAACTCATTGTCCCCGCCGGGCAGGGTCACAATGTTTCCTTCCGAAGCATAGGTCTCCGCCATGGCAGTAGCACCGTCCAGCACGGCAGTCAGGGCACTTTTGCGCTCCTGGGCAAAGTACGCGCAGGAGAGCCCCGTTTGCAGCATGCACATCAACACCAGCGCCACCAGCAGCAGCGAGGCAAAGGTTGCAAACACTTCCCCGCTTACGCTGCGCAGCGGGGCTGCCCCGTTATTCTCTTCTTTTTTGGCGCGGCACATTATTCTTTAACCTCAAACTTGTAACCAACGCCCCACACGGTTTTCAGGTTCCACTGTTCCGAGGCTCCCTCCAGCTTTTCGCGCAGGCGCTTAACATGGACGTCGATGGTGCGGGAGTCGCCATAATATTCAAAGCCCCACACTTCATCCAGCAGCTGGTCACGCGTATAGACCCGGTTGGGGTGCCCAGCCAGGCAGGCCAGCAGTTCCAACTCTTTGGGCGGCGCATCCACCACTTTACCCTTCACTTTCAGCTCATAGCGGTTCATATCCAGGTGCAGGTTGTCAAAGTCATAAACACCTTTGTTTTCTTCGTCCTTGCTGCCGCAGCGGCGCAGAACAGCCTTGATACGGGCCGTCACTTCCTTAGTTTCAAAAGGCTTTACGATGTAATCATCCGCACCCAGTTCCAGGCCCAGAACCTTATCATAGGTTTCGCCCTTTGCCGTCAGCATAATGATGGGGGTCTGGTTGTTCTGGCGGATCTTGCGGCAGACTTCCCACCCATCAATGCCGGGCATCATCACATCCAACAGCACAAGGTCCGGGTGCAGCTTATCAAATTCCTGCAGTGCAGCAGTGCCATCATTGGCAATGGTCACACCGTATCCCTCTTTGACCAGGTACAGGCGCAGCAGTTCACAGATGTTTTTATCATCATCCACAACCAGAATTTTCTCGTTTGACATGGGTTTTATGCCCTCCTACTCTGTGGCAACACCACAACAATATTCTTAATAGTTGTAATAAGTATTCCCTTCTTTATACTTTCAGAATCTGTATCGTTTCCACTCTTTATTATTGCAAATAAGGTTACTATTGCAACTATAAAACCTGGTATATTAATAATACTCATTATTTATCTCTCTTAAAATAATTCTTTCTTTCTTCCATAAACTCAATCAATTCCTTTTTAAAAATTTCTTTTTCTTCTTCGGTCAATCCCTTTGAGTTCATACGGAAAAGAAATTCAATATTGTCTAAATCATTTAATTTTTCTTCTGAATTTCCAACTAAATAGTCTATTGAAACACTCAATACTTGCGAAATTTTAACTAGATTTTCTTGGGTCGGTTTTTTCCTTCCTCTCTCCCAGTCTGCATAAGAAGACTGTCCTATTCCTAATCGCTTTGCTAGCTCGACTTGAGTTAGATTAGCTTGTTTTCGTAATTCTTTTAAACGTTCTGCAAACGCCATAGTTGTTCCTCTTCAAAATTTTTTAAAAAAGTTTCAAAAATTCCTTGACAATTATCGCCTTTAGCGATAAAATGTAGATATAGCCGATAGCGATATTCGAAATTAAAATAATAATCCCTATCAATTGAGATCATTGACAATTAAATAAAAAGTGCGTCTGACAACCAGAGGAC
>OLNM01001496.1_pt1 | contig 17193 bp, 15 predicted proteins | sample 1672391 | NCBI WGS metagenome assembly OLNM01 (sample SAMEA3136680, study PRJEB25190) | human gut metagenome | reverse complement strand
CCAATACATTATATAGTTTTTGCTACACCCCATAAGAGAAATACCTTCTCCAAAAGAGCCAGCGTACCCCGCTGGCTCTTTTACTGTATAAAAATCCAATAAACACAATCGTTACATGTGTTCAGAAAAAGGTTGTATTACATGGCGGTGTGGGGTAAAATATAAGGAATGAATGATTGAGAAAGACAGAGGCGTTAGTTCATGGATAAAACAAGAATGCAGCAGTATATGTCACAGATGCGGGCGATGTTCAACAAGCATGCGCTCTACAGTGATGAATCCCCGCAGTATCAGATTCCGTTTGAGCCGAACCCGGGCGACACGGTGAAGATCCGGTTCCGTACCCTGAAAAATAATGTAGATGCGGTTTATTTCATCAGCGGTTCCACCCGTGCACAGATGCAGGTCGGTTTGGTCCGGAACGGTTTTGATTATTACGAGATCGAGATTCCGGTCGGAAATGAGCCGATCCGCTATTTTTTTGAGATTCAGGCAGGCCGCGTGGTCTGTTATTACAACAAGCTCGGTGTCACAAGAGAGCTGCAGGAGATGTACTCTTTCGGCATTATCCCGGGCTTCCATACGCCGGACTGGGCGAAGGGCGCTGTCATGTATCAGATTTTTGTGGACCGCTTCTGCAACGGAGATCCGTCCAACGATGTGCTGACGGGAGAGTACAGCTATATCGGTGAGCAGGTCAACAAGGTGGATGACTGGAACCGCTTCCCGGAGCAGATGGATGTCCGCAATTTCTACGGCGGCGATCTGCAGGGCGTCATTGACAAGATGGATTATCTGCAGGATCTCGGTGTGCAGGTCATTTATCTGAATCCGGTGTTTGTTTCGCCGTCGAACCATAAGTATGATATTCAGGATTATGACTATATTGATCCGCATTTCGGAAAGATTGTCTCCGACGAAGGCGATCTGCTCTGGCCGGGCGACAAGGACAATACGCGGGCAACGCGGTATATTGACCGTGTGACGAACAGGGCGAACCTGGAGGCGAGCAATGAACTGTTTATCCACCTGGTGGAGGAGGCGCACAAGCGCGGCATGAAGGTGATTCTGGACGGCGTTTTCAACCACTGTGGTTCGTTTAACAAGTGGCTGGACCGCGAGCGGATTTACGAGGCCGGAAAGGGCTATGAGCCGGGCGCGTATGTGGCGCAGGACAGTCCGTATCACACGTTTTTTAAGTTTTATAACGAGCATAACTGGCCGTACAATGAGTTTTATGACGGCTGGTGGGGCCATGATACGCTGCCGAAGTTGAACTACGAGGGTTCGGAGAAGCTGATGGAGGATATTATGCGCATCGGCGCGAAGTGGGTTTCTCCGCCGTTTAATGCGGACGGCTGGCGGCTGGATGTGGCCGCTGACTTAGGACACAGCCCGGAGTTTAACCACAAGTTCTGGAAGGAGTTCCGGCGCGTTGTGAAGGAGGCGAATCCGGAGGCGATTATTCTGGCGGAGCACTACGGCGATGCGATGAGCTGGCTGCAGGGCGACGAGTGGGATACGGTGATGAACTATGATGCGTTTATGGAGCCGGTTTCCTGGTTCCTCACGGGTATGGAGAAGCACAGTGATGAGTTTAACCAGGGGCTTCTCGGAAACAGTGAGAGTTTTATCGGGGCGATGACGTATCATATGCCGGCGTTTTATGCGCCTTCGCTGTATACGGCGATGAATGAGCTGGATAATCATGATCATTCGCGGTTCCTCACGAGAACGAATCATCGTGTGGGGCGTGTGGCGAATGTTGGGCCGTATGCGGCTGCGGAGAATACGAATAAGGCGGTGCTGCGCGAGGCGGTTGTGATTCAGATGACGTGGCCGGGGGCGCCGACGCTGTATTATGGGGATGAGGCCGGCCAGGTTGGGTTTACGGATCCGGATAACCGGAGGACGTATCCCTGGGGACAGGAGGATCAGGAGCTGATCCGATTCTATAAAGAAATGATTGCGGTGCATCGGAGATTTCCGGTGCTGGCGATGGGATCGCTGAAATTTTTGTACCATGATTATAATGTGCTTTCTTATGGACGGTTTAATCAGGAGGAGCAGGTAATTGTGGTGATTAATAACCGAAATGAGAGGGTGCATGTGGAGATTCCGGTGTGGCTTACCGGGATTAACCGGAGTTCGGTGGCGAAGCTGACGCAGGTGTTTGCGACGGATGCGGTGGGATTTTCTTCGGAGGAGAAAGAAATCGAGGCACCGGCGGGCATACTGGAGATGGATTTGCTGCCGTTATCGGGAGTGGTACTGCATAGATGCGAGGAGTGACGGACGCCTCGCCGCCGCATCACGCAAGACCGAACGGGCGGCGGCGAGGCTGGTAGTGGGGACGGGAGGTTGAAAAATAGAAATGGAAAAAGAGCTCCGATTCGTATGAATCAGAGCTCTTAATCGTGCCGCAAACCGGGATCGAACCGGTACGGGTATCACTACCCACGGGATTTTAAGTCCCGGGCGTCTGCCAGTTCCGCCACTGCGGCATATGGACGGAGATGGATTCGAACCATCGAAGCAATTTGCAGCAGATTTACAGTCTGTCCCCTTTGGCCACTCGGGAATCCGTCCATGTATTTTGTTTTGTGTCAGAATGACTTCCGACATTGAATGATTATACTGGATGTGGAGGGAAAATGCAAGGGTTTTTTTGAAAAAAATAGAAAAAAGTTGAAAGGGGGGAGCAGGTCGGGTATAATATCAAATATATGGGCTTCTATATTGAGTAAAAATGGAGGATATAGGGTAAGTATGATTAAGATTAAGGATTATGTCCGGGTGGGGTCGATGGAGGAGGCGTATGAGCTGAATCAGAAGAGAAGCGCCTGTATCCTGGGCGGGATGCTCTGGACGAAGATGGGGCAGAGGCAGGTGCAGACGGCGATTGATTTGTCCGGGCTGGGACTGGATCAGATTGAAGAGTCCGAGGAGGAGTTTTCGATTGGATGTATGGTGACGCTGCGGCAGATGGAGGAGAATGAGGGGCTGAATGCTTATACCGACGGTGCGGCACGGGAGAGTGTGCGGAGTATTGTCGGGGTGCAGTTCCGGAATCTGGCTACGGTGGGAGGCAGTATTTTCGGCAGATTTGGATTTTCGGATGTGCTGACGCTGTTTCTGGCGCTGGATACGGAGGTGGAGCTGGTTCATGCGGGACGGATGCCGCTGGCGGAGTTTGCCTGTTCAAAGAGAGACAGGGATGTGCTGGTAAGGCTGATTGTGAAGAAGCATGAGGGTGTTACAGTTTATCAGAGTCATCGAAATTCCAGAACGGATTTCCCGGTGCTGACGTGTGCGGTGCGGGTGGAAGACGGAAAAGGATGTGCGGTGCTTGGGGCAAGACCGGCGAAGGCGGCACGTGTAGAGCTTCCGGCGGAGCTGGCGGAAAAGCTGGCGGCTGGAAAGGCATCTGCGGAGGAGCTGAAGGCGGCGGCTTCGGAGATTTCTGATCAGTTTACATATGGCAGTAATATGCGCGGAAGTGCAGAGTATCGTCATCATCTGGGACGGGTGCTGCTGCGCAGATGTATGGAAGAAATTCAGAAGAAGGAGGAGCAGTGATGAAGATTTCGATGATCTTAAATGGAAAGAAGACGGAAGCGGAAATTGATGCAGACATGCTCCTGATCGATTTTGTGAGAAGCCAGGGATGCTACAGTGTGAAGCGCGGCTGTGAGACGTCGAACTGCGGGCTGTGTACGGTTTTTCTGGAGGGAAAACCGGTGCTGTCGTGTTCGGTGCTTGCGGCGCGGGCGAATGGATGTAAGGTGGATACGCTGGAAGGCCTGCAGGAGGAAGCAGAAGAATTTGGTTCCTTTATTGCCGGACAGGGCGCCGAGCAGTGCGGGTTCTGCAATCCGGGGATGATTATGAATGCGATTGCGCTGTTCCGGGAAAATCCGGATCCGAGTGAGGAAGAAATTAAAGAATATCTGGCGGGAAATCTCTGCCGCTGTTCCGGATATGAAGGACAGCTTCGGGGAATTTTGAATTTCCTTGCCTGGAAAAAGCAGCAGGGAGGTGCGTCATGAGCAGAGAAAATCATATCTATGAACCGGACTGGTCGGGAAGAACCGATCAGCTCTGCAGTGTGAATAAGCCGGTGATCAAAAAGGATGCCCTCGCGCTGGTAACCGGAAAGCCGGTTTATGTAGATGATCTGGCGCCGAAGGATTGTCTGATTGTCAAGGTACTGCGGAGTCCGCATGCCAATGCAATCGTAAAATCCGTGAAAAAGACGGCAGCAGAGCGTGTTCCGGGCATTGAGGCGATTTATACCTGGGAGGATGTGCCGAAACAGCGTTTTACAATGGCAGGACAGACCTACCCGGAACCAAGCCCGTATGACCGTCTGATCCTCGACCAGCATGTGCGCTACGTGGGAGATCCGGTGGCGATTATTGCCGGAAAAGATGAAAAATGCGTGGACCGTGCGCGGAAACTCCTGAAAGTAGAGTACGAAGTGCTTCCGGCCATTCTGGATTTTCATCAGTCCAAGGATAATGAACTGCTGGTGCATCCGGAGGAAAGCTGGAAATCGCTCTGTCCGGTCGGTGCGGACAATCAGAGAAATCTCTGTGCAAGTGCGGAAGATCACAACGGAGATGTGGAAGCCGTGCTCGCAGAGTGCGATGAGGTCGTAGAGCATACGTATCATGTACGCGCAGCCCAGCAGGCGATGATGGAGACGTTCCGGACATACTGCTTTATGGATACCTACGGACGGCTGAATGTGCTGAGCTCGACCCAGATCGTTTACCATGCGCGCCGCATTCTGTCCAATGCACTCGGCATTCCGAAATCGAAGATCCGTGTTTCCAAGCCGAGAATCGGCGGCGGATTCGGAGCGAAGCAGACGGTGGTTGCCGAAATTTTCCCGGCGTTTGTAACCTGGAAAACCGGAAAACCGTCGAAAATGATCTTTACGAGAGAAGAGTCCCAGACAGCATCCACACCGCGCCATGAGATGGAAGTAACGATCCGCCTCGGTGCGATGAAGGACGGAAGAATCCGTGCGATCGATCTGTATACACTTTCCAACACGGGTGCATACGGCGAGCATGGACCGACAACGGTCGGCCTTTCCGGCCACAAATCGATTCCGATGTATGGATCTCTTGAGGCTTACCGGTTTGCGTATGATGTTGTGTATTCCAACGTAATGTCAGCCGGTGCTTACCGCGGATACGGTGCGACGCAGGGTATTTTTGCCGTAGAATCTGCTGTCAGTGAGATGGCAGCGCGTCTTGGCATCGATCCGATCCGGATCCGGGAGCAGAACATGGTCCGTGAGGGACAGTTCATGCCGGCTTACTATGGCGAAACGGCAAACAGCTGTGCGCTTGACCAGTGCGTGGAGCGTGCGAAAGAGATGATCGGCTGGGATGAGAAATATCCGTGCCATGATATGGGAAATGGAAAGGTGCGTAGCGTCGGCATTGCGATGGCGATGCAGGGCTCCTGTATTTCCAATCTCGATGTCGGATCGGCAACGATCAAAGTCAACGACGACGGCGGCTATACGATGCTGATCGCAGCGGCCGATATGGGAACCGGCTGCGATACGATTCTGTCCCAGATGGCGGCAGAGTGTCTGGAGTGTGATGTGGATGACATTACCGTTGTCGGCGCAGATACCGATACGTCCCCGTATGACTCCGGTTCCTATGCATCGAGTACGACGTATATTACCGGAAAAGCGGTGGAAAAAGCCTGCATGACGCTTCGGAAACGAATCTGTGCCCTGGCGGCAGAGCGGATGAACGTGCCGGAAGATGAGACAGAATTTACCGGTACCGGCGTCGTGCATGAAAAGAGCGGAAGCAGCATGACGATGGAAGAAATCGCAACAGCGGCCATGTGCAATAACGGCATCGCGCTGGAAGCGACGGAAAGCAACTGCTCTCCGGTATCGCCGCCGCCTTATATGGCTGGTGCGGTCGAGATCGAGCTGGATAAAGAGACCGGCGAGGTCAGGATTCTCGATTATGCCGCCGTTGTCGACTGCGGAACCGTCATCAACCCGAACCTTGCGCGCGTACAGGTCGAGGGTGGTCTGGTGCAGGGCATCGGCATGACGCTGTTTGAAAATATCCAGTACACGGACAAGGGTCAGATGATCAATAATTCGTTTATGCAGTATAAAGTGCCGACCCGCCTCGATATGGGCAAGCTGCGCGTCGAGTTTCGGAGCAGCTACGAGCCGACCGGTCCGTTCGGTGCAAAATCGATCGGCGAGATCGTCATCAACACACCGGCTCCGGCGCTGGCACATGCAATCTACAATGCGACGGGTCTGTGGTTCCGCGAACTGCCGATCACGAGCGAGCAGATTGCAATGGGAATTGCGGAAAAAGAATGCGAGTAACGATACTTTATCTGGCAGCCGGGAACAGCAGACGGTTCGGGGAAAATAAGCTGCTCTATCCGCTGGATGGAAAGGCGGTGTACCGCCATCTGCTGGACCGGCTGGCCCAAATTGCCGGAAGGCATGAGAACTGGGAACTGCTGGTTGTGACGCAGTATGAAAGAATTCTGGAGGAGCTTGCGCCGCTGGTAAAAGCCGGGCGTCTGCAGACGGTGTTTTCGCCGGACAGCGAAAAAGGAATTTCCTATACAATCCGCGCGGGAATCGAGGCGGCGGAGAAGCAAAATGCCGATGCCTGTGCGTGTTTTGTGGCGGATCAGCCATACCTGAAGGAAGAGACGGCGGAGCGCTTTCTGGAATCCATGGAGAGGCAGAAGGCTCCACTTGGCTGCGTTTTCTGCGGCGGCGAGAGCGGCAATCCGGCGTGGTTCTCAAAACCTTATTTTTCAGAACTAAAAGAACTTTCCGGCGACTGCGGCGGAAAAAAGGTGCTGAAACGGCACTGGGAATCGGTAATTCCGTTCCGGGTCGAAGCCGCGTGGGAATTAAAGGATCTGGACCGGCAAGAGGATCTCTGATGCAGAGACACCGGCGGCTGCCATGAATAAAATTTGAGACAGTGCGAAATTTGATGGATTTGGACTTGCATTTCCAGTGAGAAGTAAGTACAATGGGTATAATAAAAATTCGGGAGGCTTCAAAAAATGCAGTTATTGGAAGACAGAATCCGCAAAGACGGAAAAGTACGCGAGGGAAATGTCCTGAAGGTGGACAGCTTTTTAAATCATCAGATGGACGTCAATCTGTTCCGGGAAATCGGAAAAGAGTTTCAGCGCCGTTTTGCGGGAGAGGAGATCACGAAAATTCTGACCATCGAGGCATCTGGAATCGGAATTGCCTGTGTTGTGGCTGAAATTTTTAATGTTCCGGTTGTGTTTGCAAAGAAAACACAGACCAAAAATATCGCCGGCGATGTTTATACCACAAAAGTAGAATCTTTCACCCATGGAAGAGTTTATGATATCATTGTTTCCAAAGAATTTCTGGGAAAAGGAGACAAAGTTCTCCTGATCGATGATTTCCTGGCAAACGGAAAAGCGCTGGAAGGACTGGCAACCCTGGTACAGGATTCCGGTGCAGAGCTCGTAGGAGCAGGCGTTGTCATCGAAAAAGGGTTCCAGATCGGAGGAAAACTGCTGCGTGACCGCGGCATTCATCTGGAATCTCTTGCCATCGTCGATGGTATGGATGATAAAACCGGGGAAATTACCTTCCGGAAACAGTAAGGAGGCGTCAAAATGGCAAATCTGATTGCAAGAATTGCCGTTCTTCTGGTTCTGGCGGCCGCAGGAATGGTGCTGGCCGACAGAAAAGAAAAAATTGATCTCAGTGTGTCACTGCTGCTGTTTCTGGCGGCAGTCAATGTGACCTCTTTTTTCAGCCTGAAAGATAACAGGATTGTAGTTGTTATGATTCTGACGGTATATTTTCTGTTGTACGCAGGCGCAAAAGAGCTGCTGCGGAGACGGGCAGAGAAAAAAAGAAAATGAATGCAAACCGAACATCCGGCTGCGAGCACCCATGCAAAAGTGCCGGTCGGATGTTTTTTGAATTTTCCTGTAAATTCAAAAAACATCCGGGCAGGATCGCGCTGCAGAGCGATATTGCAGAAGAACTCCATATGGAAGGGGATGCCGCAAGAATCCACCAGCTCGTTTCTCTTCTTGTGGATAACGCCGTTAAATACACTCCGGAGGGTGGAAAAATCCACATTTTCTGGCGAAAAAACGGCAAAAAAGCAGAATTTTCGGTGCAGAATACCTGCGATACCCTGCCGGAAGGTGATCTCAACCGCCTCTTTGACCGCTTCTACCGTGCGGATGCGTCGCGGGCCAGGGGAAAGAGGCGGCTATGGAATCGGCCTTTCCGTGGCAGCTGCAATTGTAAAGGCACATAAGGGAAAAATCACCGCAGAGCGGACACGAGATGGCATCTGTTTTAAAGCAGTCTTTCCGGCAAAAGGATGAAAGAAACAAAATTCCGGAAAAATGACGGCAGGGTAGGAAAGGCAGACACACAAAAAAGCAGAAATCAAAAGCTTCCAAGAGAGAAAAAACAAAAGAAAACAAAAGGAGGAATATATGATGTTTGATTGTGGTTTACAAAACATTTTCCAGCTGAAAAGCGGACAGTCCCGTTCTATTAACTGGGAAAACCGGAATGGAGAAAAAGGAAAAGGTGGCATGGCATCCAGCGATCTTGGTCCGTCCAGAAAAGGTTCCCCGTGTATCCCGAAAATAGAAGCAGGAGAGACCGTAACACTTGGTGAGATCCAGGGAGAAGGCATGATTCAGCACATCTGGATCACCGTTACAGACCGTACCAGTGAACGTAACCGTTATGTTCTGCGGGATCTTGTTCTGCGCATGTACTGGGACGATGAAGAATTCCCATCCGTTGAATGCCCGCTTGGCGATTTCTTCTGCTGCGGCTTCGGTGTTTCCTACCAGGTAAACTCAGTCCCGATTGCTGTCAATCCGACCCGTGGTTTCAACAGCTATTTCCCGATGCCGTTCCGTAAAAACGCCCGTATTACCATTGAAAATCAGTGTGATGAGCCGATTCCGGCCTTCTTTTATCAGATCGACTATTGCCTGACAACGGTTCCGGAGGATGCTGCCTATTTCCATGCCCAGTGGCGTCGTCAGCGCATCACGGAAAAGGCAAAAGACTACGTTGTCCTCGACAACATCAAAGGGAAAGGCCAGTACGTTGGAACTTATCTTGCATTGACCAGCCTCGAACGCTACTGGTACGGAGAAGGTGAGATGAAATTCTACATCGATGGAGACAAGGATTATCCAACCATCTGCGGAACCGGAACAGAAGATTACTTCGGCGGTGCCTGGAGCTTTGCAACACAGCAAAATGGCCAAACCGTTGAAAATCAGTACTGCACTCCGTATCTTGGATATCCTTACTACTCTACCCACGATACCTTCCTTCATAATGATTACCACAATGATGATCAGATGCCACAGCGCAGCTTCTACCGCTGGCACCTTCTTGATCCTATCCTTTTTGAGAAGGATCTTAAGGTAACCCTTCAGCAGATTGGCGTCAGTCATGGAGGTCTCTTTGAACGTCAGGATGATGTCGCTACCACAGCTTACTGGTACCAGACGCATCCTCATGTACCATTCGCGCCACTCATGTCCAGAAAAGAGCGCTGGCCAAGATGATTTTTGACGCTTTTCCTATTTTATATGTTTCATGACTTTGCATATCGGCTACAAGAGTCCGTTCCGAACAAATCCGCTTCCAACGAATTTGTCCGGAAACGGCTCTTTCTTTTTTTATATGGTATTCGAAAAGCGATCCGGATTACAGAGGTCCGTCTTTTCACAAAGCTTTCACATTTTCCGTCCATTCTTTAAGGTTCCTTTAAAGTTTCCTCATTATACTTAAAAATGTAAAAAACATTTCCGGAAGTAAATCAAACGAAAGGATCAATCGATTATGATGCAAAGCCAACAGATTCCCATGACCTTCCAACGGTATGAAACAAAATACATGCTTTCCCCGATCATGGCTCGCAAGCTTCGCAAGAGCCTTCCGGGTCATCTGCAGATGGATGAATACGGCCTTGATACCATCTGCAGCCTCTATTACGATACCCCGGATCACCAGCTCATCCGCCGTTCGCTGGAAAAACCCGTCTACAAAGAAAAACTGCGACTCCGCAGTTATGGTCCGGCCAAAGAGACCAGCCCCATATACGTAGAACTAAAGAAAAAATATGAAGGAATCGTTTACAAACGCCGCGAGCGCATGATATTATCAGAAGCGGTTCCCTATCTTGCGGGAAAATCAGAACCGGGCTTCGACAGCCAGATTCTCCACGAAATCACTTGGTTTCGCAACTACTACCGGGGGCTTGCTCCCGCTATGTACATCGCCTACGACCGCATCGCCTGCTTCGGCACGGAAGACAGGAACTTTCGTGTTACCTTCGACACCAATATCCGATGGCGTACCGACAATCTGTGTCTTGACGGTCCAACGGAAGGAACCAGACTTTTAGAACCAGGCTGGTATCTCATGGAGGTGAAAACACCAGGTGCTGTGCCCCTATGGTTCAGCAAAATTCTGGATGATCTTGCAATCTATCCGGCATCATTTTCTAAATACGGCTTTGCCTATCAGATCGAAAATCAGAAAGCATCAGAAGAAAAAGCTTTCATACCATTCACAGATATCCGGCAAACCGTATCAAAAACAGCATTCCGTTAGCTGAATCAGGTAAGTCCTCTGCGGCCATTGCGAAAAGCAAGAAGCAGTGGGTGGACTTACAGCTTGCGAAAAGCCTTTTTCAAACATAATCTGCTTCACAAAAAAAGAAAATGTAACTATTCAGAGCCATGCAAAATAGAAGAAAAATCGCGAATCATGCTTGCATGAATGAGCGGTTTTTCTGGAACTTCATATGGCGAGAAGCAACATCGCGATGTAGCGTAAGCGGAATCGAGATGGGGCTCTGAATAGACAAGAAAATAAAAAAATTCTGGGAGGAATTTGCTATGCTTAACACAATATTCAGTTCCGTTTTTACAGAAACAATCGCCGCCTTCACCTTTGGTCAGTTCCTTGCCTGCACAGCAGTGTCTCTGATTCTGGGACTGTTGATCGCTGCTGTTTACAGGTACAAAAGTGAATGCACCAAAAGCTTTGCTGTCACGCTTGTTCTGATGCCTGTGATCGTACAGATGGTGATCATGCTCGTCAATGGAAATCTTGGAACCGGAGTCCCTTGATTATACCAGTGTTTTTGACGATATCTTTGCCAGGTATCTGACCCGTTGCGAGCTTGTACAGGTAAAAACCACGAATATGGGAAGTCTTTTCAAGCTGGAGTATCGCATCGTATTCCGCGAGGAAGGCGAAGAGAAAAACATGATTGACCAGCTCCGCTGCAGAAACGGAAACCTTGAAATCCTGTGCAGTCGTGCACAGACCGGAAGGGAGGAATTATAATGAATCGAAACAGAAATAAAAACAGAAAAAAAGAGACCGGCGCGGTCGTCAGTCTGTTTCTTGTATCATCGCTGGCCTTCGGCGGATGCGGCACAGCAGTGACATCTTCCAGCTCTGTAAATGCCGAATCTGCCCGTACAGAGTCAACCGGCGAAACATCTGCCGACAACGCGGCGGCCACATCAGAGAGCATAGCTTCGGAAAATGCAATAGAAAGTGCCTCCGACATTGATTTCGATCTGGAACTGACCGAATCCACCATCGATACCGAATTCACAGACCGTGAGAAGAGCGGAAGCTATAAAGCATCAGAAGCCGTAAAAATTACACTTAATAAGACGACAGCTACCGTCTCCGGCAGCGGAGCCAAAGCAGACGGCAGCACAATTACCATTACGGAAGAAGGCGTTTACATCGTAAGCGGAACACTTGAGGATGGCCAGATTATCGTAGACGCATCCGATTTCGACAAGGTTCAGATCGTACTCGATGGAGTCCATATCAACTGTGAGACGAATGCTGCCATCTACGTTCGCGAAGCGGACAAAGTTTTCATCACGCTTGCTGAAAACAGCAGCAACACGCTTGGCGGTGGAAACGAGTACACTCAGATTGATGACAACACGGTAGACGGCGTTATCTTCTCCAAATCAGATCTTGTCTGCAACGGGACAGGAAGTCTGACCATCGAGGCAGACTACAAACACGGGATTGTATCCAAAGATGACCTTGTGATTACCGGCGGAACCTACAAAATCGTCGCTGCGGACAACGGGATCACAGCCAAAGATCAGATTAAAATTCTGAATGGAAGCTTTGACATTGATGCTGCAAACAGTGCGGTCAAAGCGAAGAATACGGATGACGCAGAGCTTGGAAATATCTATATTGCCGGTGGCGTTTTTACAGTTAAGGCAGAACAGGATGGATTCCATGCAACCGGCAGCATCGTTGTCGATGACGGAACCATCACCGTAAACTCCGGTGATGACGGTTTCCATGCGGAGCTCGACACCGTCATTCGTGGCGGAACGATCCTTGTTGAAAAAAGCAACGAAGGCCTGGAAGGAAAACGCGTCGTGGTCAACGGCGGTGACATTACCATAAACGCCAGCGACGATGGCATCAATGCCGCAAATTCCGGCGACGATGGCGCCAATGCTGCCGGTTCCGGTGACGATGACAGCAATGCCGCAAGCTCAAACGACGATAGCAGTGCTGTCGTAAACTCCGGTGATGATGGCAGCATATCCGGTGCGGCAGACGGAAAGGAACCTCCGCAAATGCCGCCTGATACAGAAAACGGCAGCGATATGCAGCCATCGCAGGACTTCGATCCGGAGAACGCTCCGTCTGGCGGAAATGCGCCGCAGGACTTCGATCCGGGGAACGCTCCTTCTGACGGCGATGCTCCACAGATGATGCAGAGAGGCCCCGGCGGCGGAGGCAACTCTGAGCTTTATATTAAAATTACCGGCGGAACCCTGACCGTATCCGCCGATGGTGATGGTCTTGATTCCAACGGCGGTCTTCTCGTGACCGGCGGAACTACGATCGTGTACGGGCCGACCAGCGATGGTGACAGTGCCCTCGATTACGACGGAAGTGCAATTGTGACCGGCGGAACCTTAGCTGCTATCGGCAGTGCCGGCATGACGGAAAGCTTCGACGAAGCTTCCACCCAGCCCGTTATCACCTATTACTGTACGGAAACCCAGTCCGCTGACACTACCATCACACTGACAGACAGCGATGGAAGTGCCCTCTTCACGGTCACACCCGAAAAAGCCTACGCCAGCATCGTTTTGACCTGCCAAGAAATGAAACTGGACGCAACGTATACTCTGGCTGCCGGTACCGACAACGAAGAGATCACCCTCACGGACATCATCACCACCGCCGGAACCCGGTCTGTTAAAACAATGAGCGATCCCGAAGGTGGAAAAATGCCAAATAACAGCGACAACAAAGGAACTCCGCCTTCAAAACCAAGCGACACGGCTGAGTGAACCGTTATAGTTCATTCAGCACCGGAACATTTGCTGTTCCGGTGCGTAAGAAAGTGATTCTACTCATGATTCTACCGTGGCTGTCTTCCTACTTCCAATTTGCCGTATTCTGTGCTAAAATAACCTCACAAGAAAAGAGGTAGAAAAATCATGTATGATAAACTGACCGAAAACGATATTAAAAAAATGCAGGAAGAAATCGACTACCGCAAACTGGTTGTCCGTCCAAAAGAACTCGAGGCTGTAAAAGAAGCCCGCGCTCAGGGCGATCTCAGCGAAAACTTTGAATACAAAGCTGCTAAACAGGACAAAAACCGCAACGAAAGCCGCATCCGCTATCTGGAAAAAATGATTAAAACCGCTCACGTTATTTCAGATACCTCAAAGGACGACGAAGTCGGCATCAACAATACCGTTCAGGTTTACATCGAAGAAGATGATGAGACAGAAACCTACAAACTTGTCACCACCGTTCGTGGTAATTCTCTCAAAGGATACGTCAGTATCGACTCGCCATTAGGAAAAGCCATTCTGGGTCATAAAGTCGGCGACCGCGTCACTGTAAAAGTAAGCGATGCCTATAGTTATGATCTCATCATCAAATCCATCGAAAACACTGCGGATACCGATGATGAACTCCGCAGCTATTAAAGGACAGAAAGAAAGGAAAATACCAGTCATGGAAAAAATTGCAAGCTTTACGATCGACCATATCAAACTTAAACCAGGCGTCTACGTTTCAAGAAAAGATCACGTGGGTGACAGCGTCATCACAACCTTTGACCTGCGCATGACATCTCCAAACGATGAGCCTGTTATGAATACCGCTGAGGTCCACACCATCGAGCATCTTGGCGCAACCTTCCTGCGTAATCACGAAGAGTGGAAAGATAAAACCGTATATTTCGGTCCAATGGGCTGCCGTACAGGATTCTACCTGTTGCTGGCCGGTGATTACAGCTCGAAAGATATCGTTTCACTCGTAATAGAAATGTATGAATTTATCCGCGATTTCAAGGGCGAAGTCCCGGGTGCATCCCCGAAAGACTGCGGAAACTATCTGGATATGAATCTGTCCATGGCAAATTACCTTGGCAAAAAATACCTGGATGAGGTTTTGTACGGAATTGATGAATCCCGTCTCGTCTATCCGGAATAAATTCTAAAAATGGTAACTATTCAGCGCCATGCAATTTCGCATGGCTCTGAATAGTTACAAAAAATGAAAGAAAACAGGGGGAAACAGAGTATGAGAACCATGGAAAACGAAAACCTGCGCGTGCAGATCAGCGATCACGGCGCAGAACTTAGCAGCATCTACGATAAAGCGGCCGACCGTGAGGCAGTCTGGATCGGCGATCAGGCCTTCTGGAACCGCCACGCACCGGTCCTGTTCCCGTTCGTCGGAAAAGTAAACGGCGGCTTCTACACCCATAAAGGAGTCAAATACCCGATGGGCCAGCACGGTTTCGCCCGCGACAACGAATTCGAGTGCATCGAAAACACCGAAAACAAAACTGTACACCGCCTGGTATCGACCGAAGAAACCAAAAAAGTCTACCCGTTCGATTTCGCCTTCACCGTAACCCAGGAACTCTCCGGCAGAACCCTGACCATCACCTGGAACGTAGAAAACACCGGTGATGATGACATGTACTTCTCCGTCGGCGGACATCCTGCATTCATGATTCCGGAACAGTATGACATCGTCTTCAACAAAGGCCTGGAAAACCACACCGAGACCGAACTCGAATACGTCCTGATCGACCCGGAAACAGCAGGCGTCGATGTCGCACATCCGAGAAAACTGAAACTTCAGGACGGCAGAATCCCGTACACCAGAACCCTTTTCGACGAGGACGCCCTGATCTTCGACAACATCCAGGTCGAGCGCGTCGGCGTAGAAGTGGATGGAAAACCGTATGTCACTCTCACCTGCAAAGGCTTCCCGAGCGTCGGCGTATGGTCCAAGCCAAAAGCAGATGCCCCGTTCGTGTGCCTCGAGCCATGGATCGGCCGCTGCGACAACGTCGGCTTTGACGGCGAATTAAAAGACAAATACGGCGAACAGCACCTGAAAGCCGGTGAAACCTTCCAGGCAGGCTACACCATCACCATCGGAGAATAAGGACCCGAAAAAAAGAAAAACCTCCGAAGTACAGCGAAAAGAACACGATTCCTGTACTTCAGGGGTTGAAATTTTACGGTTTCTTTACTATAATTAGCATCAAACCAAAAAAACGCATGTAGTTCATCATGCACAGAAGAAAAAACAGGAGGGAACGTTCTTGAAAAGAGAAACGGTTATCGTACTTGATTTTGGCGGTCAGTACAATCAGTTAATTGCAAGACGTGTACGTGAGTGCAACGTTTACTGTGAGATTTATTCTTACAAAACAGACATCGAAAAGATCAAAGAAATTCAGCCGAAAGGTATTATCTTCACCGGCGGCCCGAACAGCGCATATCTGCCGGATTCCCCGACTTATACAAAAGAAATTTTTGAACTTGGAATCCCGATCCTCGGCATCTGCTACGGATCACAGCTGATGATGCATCTGCTCGGCGGAAAAGTAGAAGTAGCACCGGTCAGAGAATATGGAAAAATTGAGGTAACCGTAGATACCAGTTCCGCACTGTTTGAGAACGTATCCGAAAAAACCATCTGCTGGATGAGCCACAACGACTACATCTCCAAAGCAGCTCCGGGATTCGAAATCATCGCCCATACGGATGATTGTCCGGTAGCAGCCGTTGCAAACGTAGAGAAAAACCTCTATGCAACCCAGTTCCATCCAGAAGTTCTGCACACCAAAGAAGGAAAGAAAATGCTTTCCAACTTTGTATACAATGTCTGCCACTGCGCCGGCGACTGGCACATGGACTCCTTCGTAGAAGAATCCATCAAAGCTATCCGCGAAAAAGTAGGCGACGGAAAAGTCCTCTGCGCACTGTCCGGCGGAGTCGATTCCTCCGTAGCAGCTGTTATGCTTTCCAAAGCAGTCGGAAACCAGCTGACCTGCGTATTCGTAGATCACGGCCTGCTGCGTAAAAACGAGGGCGATGAAGTAGAAGCAGTCTTCGGACCGGACGGCCCATACGACCTGAATTTCATCCGCGTTAACGCACAGGAGCGTTTCTATGCAAAATTAAAAGGCGTAGAAGAGCCGGAGAGAAAACGTAAAATCATCGGCGAAGAGTTCATCCGCGTCTTCGAAGAAGAAGCAAAGAAAATTGGTGCTGTAGACTTCCTGGTACAGGGAACCATCTACCCAGACGTTGTAGAGAGCGGCGTCGGCGGAGAATCCACCGTCATCAAATCCCATCATAACGTCGGAGGACTGCCGGACTACGTAGATTTCAAAGAAATCATCGAGCCGCTGCGCAACCTCTTCAAAGACGAAGTAAGAAAAGCCGGCCTTGAACTCGGCATCCCGGAATACCTCGTATTCCGTCAGCCATTCCCGGGCCCGGGACTTGGCATCCGTATCATCGGCGAAGTAACCGCCGAGAAAGTCAAAATGGTACAGGATGCCGACGCGATCTGGCGCGAAGAAATCGACAAAGCCGGAATCGCCCACGAAATCGGCCAGTACTTCGCAGCCCTGACCAACATGCGTTCCGTTGGAGTCATGGGAGACGAAAGAACGTATGATTATGCCATCGCCCTCCGCGCCGTAACCACTACCGATTTCATGACGGCCGAAAGCGCAGAAATTCCGTGGGATGTCATCGGAAGAACAACCAGTCGAATCGTAAACGAAG
>OLNM01001485.1_pt1 | contig 17329 bp, 9 predicted proteins | sample 1672391 | NCBI WGS metagenome assembly OLNM01 (sample SAMEA3136680, study PRJEB25190) | human gut metagenome | reverse complement strand
ATACATTTATCTTTACCCCTTTCGGAGTCCAAGAATATGTCCGCACCTCCCTCTCCCCTCAAAGTTCAATTAGTTCCAAAAAATCAATAAACACAAAAAAATCCCATTTTGATGTTAAATCAAAGCGGGATTTTTATTTACATATTATTCCAAAATATACACTACACAACTTCTTCTGCCAAAGTCGTTAGCATTTGATCCGTAGCATAAATCAATTTTGTTGCCCTTAATTGCACCGCCTGTATCTTCGGCACTTGCAACGCCGTATGACCATGAGCCGTCGGCTGATGTTACATACACTTTTGAGCCAAGCGGAACTACGCTCGGGTCAACTGCAACTATACCATATCCAAGCGGATTGCCCATTGCCGAAACTGTATAACCGCCGTTTTCTGACGGAGAAGTTGAATAAGCAGTAGCAGTCATTGTGATTTTCTTCTTATATTTATATCCGTTTACAGTACCGCCGTCATCGCTTACTGTTGATTTCGCCGCAAAAGTATCTTTAACCGTTGTATTTTTAGGTGCAGGAGTCGGCTCCATTGTACCGTTTGCAATAACCTTGTTACGCATTTCAGTTGTAACTTGTTCGTCTATCACCTCTCTTGTCGCCTCTTGACCGTCTTGGTATGTAACCTTGTAAGTGATTGTTTTCACACCGTCTTGTCCTTCGTCAACAACCTTTTCCTGACCTTTAATCAAAGTTGAATCATCAACATATTCAACACCCTTAGGAATTACTTCCGTTTCTGTTTCATCGGTATGGCTTACCGATACAAGCTCGATTGTATCACTGCTCGCGACATTATCGCCGTTAGAAGAAATTTGGTCATATTCACCCGGAATATATCCTGCCTCAACAAGTGCGTCCTTAACGTCCGCCTTTGTTACTGTTACAACTTCTTCCGATTCACCGACTTTAATTGTAACACGCTTACCACGCTTGATAACAATATTTTCATTATCCTCAACAGGCTTTTCTGTTGAAACATTAATCTTATCGGTATCCGAAACATTCACGCCATGTTCTTCAAGAGCACCCTCAACGCTTTCACTTCTTGTCTTTACAGTTTTTGTTTCATTTGTTCCCGCAAATTCGTTTATTTCCGTAATTGTGATTTCCTTCGCCGATGCGCTGTATACACTACCGAATATTACCGTCATCATTGCCACAAGCGTAATAATTGCAATCGTACATCTTCTGTGCTTTGCTTTCAATTTTGCTTTTTTCTTTTCTTCGCGTTTTTCACGCAAATTCATTATCATTTCTTGTTTTGTCATCTCTTGTGTAGTCATAAAAGTTAAACCCCTTTCATTACTTGTCCCATAGTATACTACAAAATTGTTACATTGTCAAGCTTTTTATTACATTTTTATTACAAAATAATTTCAAATATTGCAATATGAATAAATATATTACTCGACTTTTCCCATATATTACTATTTATATGCACGATATTTACATATTATTACATTTATTTTTGATTAATGTTACAAAAATAAAGCAGGTATATACTTTTTCATAGTCGGAGATAATGGAAATAAAACAAATTGAAATGATTGGAGATTAGTAATGAAAGAATTGACAAAGAAAGTAGTTATTTTAAATAATTTTTCATCACCGTATGTGAGCCAAGCAATAATAATTCTCAAAGACTATAATCCAAAACTTGAAAGCAGAGCAATAGCAGACGCGGAAACAATAGTCAGTCGCTACATCGAACGAATACAAAAAAACGGACAACCAACAAAGGCTGTCCGCTCGAAATCTAAAATATTAAAAATATTGATTTGCTTAATTTTGATTGCGTCAATATGCTTTGCAATCAAATATCTTTCTTAAATTATTTGAAATTGCTGTCCATATAGTCAATATATTCAGTATATTTTTGAGCCGTTGATGTCATTGAAGAATATGAGAAATCATAATATACCGCAATTCCGTTTTTCAATACGCATTTTCTGTGGTAAACAGTATCATCTGTTGTCACAGTGACTGCATACCAATCGTCACCGGCACGAGAATATGAAACTTCGCCACCCGTTTGACGTGCATAGTCACGCATAAGGTCAGACGGAGCACCGCTCTTTCCCTCTTGCGAAACAGTCATAGTTGCACCGCCAAGCGCGTCAGTCAAGTTAAGTTTTTGATTTCCTGTTGTCGGATTTGAATTAAAAGTAGACGGATAAACGCACGTCACACCGCTTATTGTCATTTTTGAATAACCGTTTTTGCTTGCTGAATTTGACGGCGATGATGTTGATGATACGTTGTTTGCTGTATCTGTCGGCGTATTCGTTGCACTTGCAGGCGAATTTGTTGAAGTAGGAGCAGTGCCTAATCCGTTATCGTTCGGAGCCATCATATTATAGCCGATAATCACGCTTACTATTGCGATAAGCAGTGCTACGATTATGAAAATCATAACACTTCCCTTACTTTTTCTACGTTTTTTATTACGGGCTTGTTTTGCCTCTTTTTCCTGTAAACGACGTTTACGATTAAGACGTTCAGCCTTCAGTTCCTCGATTTCTTTGCGTTTTGTAGTTTGGCTGTTCTGGTTGTTTTTTCTTACTGATTGACCGCATCTGTCACAAAAACGCGTTCCCTCTTTCAGTTGTCTGCCACAATTTTTGCAGTACATAAAACCCCTCCGAAATTACTTTTTTGCTATCTAAACTATTATACTATATATTGTATATAAATGCAAGTAATTTTCGTAATTTTGTTACATATAGATTACACATTAAACGCAAATACGAAATATTTTTGAAATATTTGTTATTTAAACGCAAAATTCCATATTTTTATTATAAGAAATTATCATAGCATTTACATTTATCGATAAATTCTTTCCTATATGATATAATAACATTCTGAAATGGTTGCAAACCATGCTGACACCACCTTGAAGGGGGTGTGCATATGAGTGAAGCTATTGTTTATTTAACTTTGGTTTTACTGCTTTGTATAGTGATAATAAAAAAATAGTTACCTATCGACCAAATAGGTAACTATTCCGTAGAAAGTATTTCTTCCTACAACATATCAACTGCAGCATGGTTTGTTTACCATTTCTTTTATTATATTATCACACAACGCTAAATTTGTCAAGCAAAAAGAACGGTCATACGACCGTTCTTTTATTGCTTTATAAATTATTCAGTTGCAGATGTTGTTGCATCACTTTCTGATACCTTGATATTATCAAGCATTGCACAATGGCTGTTGTTTATATAACCAAAAATATCAATTTGTGTTGCTTTTAAGTTTTCTGTTGTTGCATCAACAAAAGCCACATCTGTTGCTTTTGCTATTTCTGCACCATCTGCTTTATTTGTGATAGTATAGCTTACTTTCTTTGTTGATTGATTAACAACTACATTGACATGCATCCATTTATTTGTATAGTCACCTATAGCTTTAGAGCTGTCACCTTGAACTAATGCATTAGTTTTATTCGATCCTAAATTAAATATAGCACCTGTTGAATTGTAAGTAACTTTTGTACTACCACCAGTAGTTCCTCTTGTTGTTGCATCACCAATGCTCAATATTGCTCTACCACCGTTTGTATTATAATAATCAAAATCAAATGTTACTATATCTTTTGTTACTGTATCTGGTAATGCATAATGTGCAAATGAATATCCATTACCTGCATTACCTGCACAAGTGAATCCGACAACTTTTGAATTTAATGTAGCATCATCTTCAATTTTTACTGTAATTCTTGAATCTGCTTTGAATAATGGCTTTTCATCTTCAAACTTTTCATATACATTATATGATGCGTCTTTCTTGACAACAATTACAACTTTATTTTCTCCTGCTGCCAAAGTAATTTTATCAGTACCACCTGATACATAACTATATACATCATATAGTCCTGTGTCTGAATTTGTTACTACTCTTTCTGAAAGATATGATTCAGGAACAGTAACTTCATCTGCTTCAAATTTGTTATCGTCTTCAGTATATACGTCAACAGTTTCAACTACACCTGTTGTTTCATCACCTGTTGTATATATTGCCTTTAAAGTACCTTTGCTCTTTGCAACAACTTCAAAGTCTGCTGTTGCAGATATTTCTGTATCAGCGATTGTAGCCTGTACTTTGTATTTTCCGCCTATAACTCCGTTTGTTACTGATACAACACCATTTTCTACTGCAATATTAGCCGGTGTATCAACAACAGTCCAATTTACAGTCTTGCCTGTCATTACACGACCATCTTGGTCTTTAACTGTTGCTGTAAATGTAATAGGGCTTCCAACTACAACAATGTTATTTTCAGGAGACGTAATTTCAACTTTCTTTGCTTCATTTGCAACTACAGCAACATTTTCTGCTACAGCTGAATCTGCAACTTTTATAGAACCTGTTTTAATTGCATAATCAGCACTTGTTACTGTATATGTGTAATCACCTGATGGTAGAGCAACTTTTGCTACACCATCAGTATCAGTTGTTTCTGTTGCTACAACTGCATCGCCATTCTTAATTTCAACAGTTGCTTTTTCAACTTTTGTTTCGCCACTTGCAACATTAAAAGTTACCGCTTGACCTATTGTAAGAACTAACTTTGGAGCTTTCTTAACAACCTGTGTTCTTGCTGTTCCTACAGCTAATTCTAAAGAAAGTTTATCTGTTGTTGCAGACTTTACTAATGATGTAACAGGAACATTTGCTGTTACAAATGCACCGTGAGCTTCAGTGGAGGCTGTAGTTGCATCCTTTGTTCCTGTCCATACCTTTGTATCTGTTAAACTATCATTTCTTATACTTTGATAATCTGTATATACTGCTGTTGACGCATCCCAATCATTGCTTGAAAGTGCACCTATAAAGAAGTAAGAATCTACCCAACGTTTTTGATTTGCATCATAGCTTGTTGATGCAACATCAAAATTCAAATTAGCTGAAACAACTCTATCCTTATCTACATCTGATAGACCTGCATATCTAAGAAGTGTTGTTTCATTTGTGCTAAGTGTACCATCTTTACCCTTTGCCCATTGACCTAATTTTAGCAATTCATCACTGCCATGAGCTGTTGTGTCATCAGCTTTTACCCATGTTGATGCTTCTGCATCAAAAACTTTCATTGTTGGGTCTGCTGCATATGCAACTGTTACTGTTACAGGGTATGCAGGCATTGTGAACTTGCCTTCTGCTACAGTTACTGTTGTTTCGGCATCGTCTGTCTTTGTTACTGTAATTGTCGGATCAGCAGCAAGGTAACCCAAAGCAGGTGTTGCAGCTGTTATTGTAAGTTCTGTACCTTCAGCAACGCTTTTCAAATCTGTTGCGCCTGTTACTGTAGCAGTACCGCCTGTTACTGTAGTAGTTACAGCACTCTTAACTTTAGCAGTTGTTGTTACTGTGAATACACCTGCTAGATTGCCGCTAACTGTAATTTCTTGAGGAGTTACTGTTAAATCTTTGTAATCATCTTTAGCTACAGCTGATACTGTATATGTACCGGCTTTAACACCTGTAAACGTTACAGTTGTATCTTCGATTTTACCTGTAATTGTATTTTCAGCTTCTGCTTTATCTGTAAGAGTTACAGATTTAACACCTGCGTCTACAGTACCTGATACTGCATAAGTAGGAATAGGTGTAGCTGTCGGAGCCGGTGTATCTGTCGGAGCAGCTGTTTCTGCCGGAGTTTCTGTCGGCTCAACTGTCGGAGCAACTGTTTCTGCAGGAGCTTCTGTCGGTTCAGCTGTCGGAGCAACTGTTTCTGCAGGAGCTTCTGTCGGTTCAGCTGTCGGAGCCGGTTTAGCTGTAGCTTGAGCGGCACCGTTCTTTATTGTATAAGCACTTGCAAGCGGTGTCATAGTCTTTAGACTATCCCAAACCATTATCTTATCATTTGTTGTGAATGCATCTAAATCTGTTGCAGGAACTGTATAAGCTGTACCTGCTGTTAGAGCAACATTAACAACTTTCTTAACTGACTCCAATGTATTATCAGTTCTGTATGATGCTTGAACAAGAACTGCATCTGTATCCTTATCTGATGTCAATGTAACTGTATTTGCATTTTCATCAACGCTCATTGTAACCTTTGCAGGTATCGGAGCAGGTGTCGGAGCTGCCTCTGATGTTGGAAGAAGTTTTCTTGGTTGATCAGCTATTCCTGAATATGTTAGCATATTGTCAATTCTTGCAACTGAACCTGTGTAAGAACCACCTTTTTCAGATGTTACTGCTAACAATGGAAGTTCTGTAACTGATGTTGCTGTATTGCCTGTTCCAACGTGGTCGCAATCAACTTGTGGTTTTTCTGTGAAATCTTCATCAGCTTTTGCAACCCAAATTCTAAATTTATCGCTTGAAACTATAATTGCAACTTTGTACCATTGATAAGCCTCAACTTGTTGACCGATTGTTATAACATTGCTACCGCTACCGATTGTGTAGCTTGAGGCTGTGTCATCAGTTGTAAGTACACCCATAACATTGTTGTATGCACCGTTCTTGTCAGTACCAGCTTGGCTGTTATCCTTTAGAATATAAAGTCTACCGGCACCGCCTGCCTTGTTTGAGCCAAGATTAACAGCGAATGTCATTACAGATGATTTTCCGTCTGCTAATGCCAAAGTATTTGCAGCAGAAACTACAGGACCTCTACCGGCACCTGAATAAGGACCACCTGCAAGTGTAAGAACTTTATCGCCAGCTGCCCAATCTTCTACTGAAACAGTTGTTGCTGTATCGCCGCCTGTTCTATTACCCATAGCAATAGATAGACCGTCTACATCTGTAATTGTTGTAGCAGTTTCGCCCATCGCTGTTGATGCAAGTGCTTTGCTGAAAGTATTATTAACTACCGGTGTAACTCCATCTGGAGCTGAAAGGCCAGGAGCCTGTGTCTTAACGTCCGGAACCGGCATAACTGTTGGAACTACAACAGTTGCATCACCTCTAAGACCATCTGTTGTAAGTGTTTCCGGAGCACCTTGGTAAATATGTAAGTTGTCAAGTGCAACTATACCACTACCACCATCACCTCTGTTTGAGCAAACATATATTGAATTAATTTCATTTGTTGAGTTTGTATATTCTACACCGTCAACAAGTTTATTACCTGACTTATCGATTACTGTTACAGTAGTCTTATCATTATTAACTGCAGCTTGTACTCTTACCCATTTAGTATCTGCAACCTCGACTGCACTTTCAGGATAAGCTACTAATTCTGATGTTGAATCATCATTAATTACCCATTTATCTGTAAGATATGGTCTAAGGTCAGTTTTCATAGCAGCGTTAGCTACTGACGCACCTGAACCTGAATTATACTTTGTACCTTGTTGTGCATTTACTGTATCTATAATACCTGCACCATCTCTTGTATCCTTAGTGTTTGTATCATTTGTAAATGCAAGTTGGTTTGAGTGCATGATTCTGCTCATACCATTACCACGAGTCATCATTGTATCATATTCAATAGTATATTGACCTGAAATAGTTTGACCCAAAGAATATGTCGACTTACGGTTACCGCCGCCGCTACCTTGGAATTTTAAATATTGGTCAGTTTCACCGTCATCAATGGTAACTGTCGGAACAATGTCACCTTTATCTGCTCCATCCGGAGCAACCCAACCATCTGCTGTTGAGCCATCAAGAGTGACTAAATCTGTTGCCGCGCTTGCTGTTACTGTCAAGCCTGCGAAAGCAGATGCTGACATAGCAGCGGCGCAAAGTAATGAAATTAGTTTTTTACTTTTCATTTCTTCTCTCCCTTTCTTTCCTTAACTTGTTTCCAAGTATTGTTTAATTTAGCAGGTACAGGATGTTGATTTAAGTAAATCTGCACAATCCTAACCCATCTATATGGTATATATTGTATCATATTTTTTTTGTATGTGCAATATTATTAAGAAACTTTGAATGAAAATATTGCACAAAAAAGCACATCATTTTTTATTCAAAATGCAAAATTCAAGTTGTACATTTTTTATTTTTGTAGATTATTTTTACCAAAAAAAGACCGCTTTCGCGGTCTTTTAAGCGTTATTATTTTGTAACAGTGAAATTGCTGATAGCAATTATTCTTGTTTCCGGTGAACTCTTATCCGCTGAAAATTCTATGCTTGCAATATCTCCTGCATTATCTGTAAGAGTTGTTGTTGCAGATTTTGTACCGTCTGTTACTGTTACAACCTTAGTTTCAGGGTCAATCGTTACAGTTACTGTTGTATATTCTGTCTTTTTATCAGGCAATGTAGCAGCTTCTAATCCTGCTGTTGCAGCTGTACCGGCATACAATGTACCCCATGAATAACACATTGAGAATATTGTTGTACCTGAAGAATTCTTGAAGTTAAGAGTCTTTAGCTGTCCTGCTCCCCATTTATTTTTCGAGTCAGGTGCCCATGTATGATCAAATTTAACTGTTGTTGCTTTATCAAGAGTTATTCTTGATCCGAATGTATATGTCTGAGTTTGACCTAAACCAGGGAATACTATAGCAGTCTTTCCGCCAAGAGTCATAAATTTACCTGTATAGTTAGTTGAACCCTCTGCCATATCTTCGTAATATTCATAACCGAATACTGTCAATGTTGCCGTCTTTGTTACGCCGTTTAGTGTACCCTTAATTGTAACGTTCTTTGTCAATGAATCGCCCATTGAGAAACCGTCACCGATTGTAACAACACCGTTTGCGTCTATTGTCACACCTGTTTCATCACAAGACCATGTAACATCTGTGTTTGTAACCTTATCCATAGGTGTTCCGACTGAGTCTGTTGCATTCTTAATTGAAACAGTTGTTGTTGAGCCGGTTGTCGACTTAATACTTGCAGGTGATAGTGAAAGTTCAAAATCTGTAATATCCGCAACTGTCGGTGCGTTTACAAAATTAGCTACAATTCTTGAGTCACCGCGAAGTCTGAATGTATATTCATCATCCATTGAAAGTGTTGTTCCGCTTTCAGTCTTCCAACCACGGAATACATATCCTTCATTTGCTGTTGCCTTTAATGTTACAACATTGTTTAGAGGAAGTGTTTCCATTGTATACTCACTGTCCGGAATCGGTGTTGCAGTCGGTGCAGCTGTCGGAGCAGGTGCTACACTGCTTACTGTCAACGGAGTCATTTTTTGAAGCGAATCCCAAAGCATTACCTTACTTCCTGTTGTAACTGTGTAATCTTGTGTACCTGCCTCTTCAAATGTTACAGGAGTTGTTGTAACCTTTTTAATTGTTCCGTTTTCTGTATATTGTGCCTCAACAAGAACTGCTGTCAATGCCTTTGTTGCAGTTACAACAGCTTTATCGGCAGTAACTGTCAATGTAACGTCACCGTCTGCCAAAGTATTTACTGTTGCTGTTTCATTATCTTTAGCCTCTGCAGTTGCTGTCGGAGCTGCTGTTGCAGTTGCCTCTGTAGGTTCTGTTGTTGCTGTAGGTTCTGTTGTCGCTGTAGGTTCTGTTGTCGCTGTAGGTTCTGTTGTCACTGTAGGTTCTGTTGTCGCTGTAGGTTCTGTTGTCGCTGTAGGTTCAGGTGTTACATATGAAAGTGTAACGCTGCCCTTTGCTGTATCATTACTTCTTATGCCGATAGTATAGCTTGGAAGTTTTTGATCTTTTAATTTTGCAACTGAAAGGTTTGCTACTTTATTATCAAATGCAACCTTACTTCCGCCGAATAGAAATTGAGTAATCTTTGTCGGTGTAACTGTCAATTCTGTTGTTTGATAATTGTTAAGTGCAATTTCAACAGGTGTTCCGCCACCTACTGATACAGTTGCAATACCTAAATCCATATCAAGAATGTATTGTATATTAGTAAGTGCGGTTGCTGAAATTGTACCGACTTCTTTATTTCCCGCAGTTACCAAACCGCCTGAACCGATTGTGAACAAGTTAAGGCTTTCTGTACCGCCTAAATTTTTATCGTTATGACCCGTTACAAGATTGAATGTCATACCACCGCCCGATACATACTGAACATCAGCTGAAACAAGGTATCTGCCTGTTGTACCGATTTCAGTTGAAAGATCTTTTGAATAGTAGAACGAACCTTGGTTGGCACTGCCGTTTTTAGCACCGTCTGATGTGATTTCAACATATTTTGTTTCATCACTTGTTTGGTTAAGATATGCTGTTATTCCGGCACTGCCGATTTGTGTCCAATCATTAAATTCTTTCAATGATGATGTTTTACCGTCATATGTTGCGCCGTAAAATCCAAATTGTTCATTTCCGTCTTTATCTTCATTTAACAGATACTGTTCTTCAACATCTGTCGGAATATATTCAGCCGAATATTGTACATTTTCAGGGTCAACGGTAAGACCTGTGTCACCGCCGTTGTCCTTAGCTTTCCATACTGTTGCTGTGTATGTATCGCCTTCTTCAAGTTTTACGTCTGTCGTAAAGTGTGTAATTTCCTGTGTACCGTTGCCTGTTGAGTTATCAACCTGGTCTATAGCATAAATCTTACCCTTTTCCTCACCATTCTCGTCTTTAACCGTAATAACGATAATACCGTAAGCACCAAGGTCTATTTTTGCGTCTTGTACAAGCACCTTAGCATAATTCGCCTCACCGGCTTCGTTGAATTTAATATCTTTAATTACAACAGGATATTCGTTATCTGTCGGAACAACGTATTGCGGCCAAGCGTCATTTGGTGCAGCGCCAAGACTTGTGATTTCTGTTGAAACAAGGTTTGGTGTTTCGTCTGTAAAGTTATTTACAACAGGTGCCAAAGCAGCCTTTTGTGTTTCGTCCGTTACAGCCTTTGCAGCCTTAACGAATTCATATGCAAGATTTTCAGCACCTGCATCGTTAGGGTGAGTTTGGTCTGTTCCGCCACCCTTAGCTGTTTGGAAATAGAACTTAATAGCACCCGAATCACCGCCGTTATCAGTTGTAATCTTATTATAGAAATCCAAACTGTATGAATTCAAATCAACATATGCAATATCTGTTGCACCGGCTGTTACCTTATCTGCAACATACTGTGCACCGGCTGTCGCAAAGCCGTCCAATGTGTGCTGATATGCGCCGTCTGTGAATGTGTTAATTCTTTCGATCGGGCTGACGATAACAAGCGTTGCACCTACGCTGTGACAAGCATTGTAATACTTATCAAGGTTTGATACATAGCCTGCAGGTCCGTCACTCTTATGGTTGTGACCGTATTCAACGTATAGGTAGTCGCCAGCTTTAATACGATCCTTTACCATATTAAAGTGGTAGTTATCGGCAGCATTAAGACCGCCCTCGCCTTCGTTTACCATTGCATAATTTCTCGGCAAATATTTTGTCAAACCTGTACCTACACCTGTGTAGTTTTGAAGTCTGAAGAATGGCAATGAACAGTTACCGTCTGTAACTGTTGAGTCACCAAGCACCCAAAATACAGGGTATTCTTGTACTTTTTGAATTTCGATAGATGCGATTGCAGAGTTTTTACCCGCTACGCACACATTTACCATTCCGTCTGCTATAGTGCCCTTAGGCTCAGACTTTTCGTAGTAAATCGGAGTAGGTCTTACAGAAAACTCGACTGTCTTTGTCTGACCTGCCTCAACCTTTGTATCTGTGAATATAGGGTGCTTTCTTTCTGTGTAAAGTGAAATTTCAGCATCTTTAGTTGTATCAAGAGTTGTTACTGTTGCACGAACTCTGTAATATGCCTCATCATCTGCTTTCAACGCAAAACGTGTAGGATAATATACGTCACCGGCATTTCCGAAGCTATCCTCTCCCACTGAACCGATTGCGTCATTAAGACCTGTACCGCCGCCGGCTTGAAGTTTTATAACCTGTCCTTTTTGGTTGCCGAAGCCGTCCAAACGATTTCCAAGTTTGTACGAATCTTCGTCAATACCAAGAAAACCATACTCCTTATTTGTAACATAATTGGTGTCCGGTGTTACAAGTGTGTAACCGTCTTCTGCATCTGTTCCTGATGCACCGAAATCAAATTTCCACTCTTGCTCAACGGTATCACCGTCAAAAATAGGTGTTGTTTCCGCACTTGCCGTCATAGGCAATACGATACTTCCCGCAATCATTGCCGTTGACAATGCCGCACAAAGCAATTTTTTTAGATTGTTTTTCATAAAACCTTCTCCTTTTTTATAAATTTCCTCTCTCAAATTTGCCGTTATAAATTATATTATCATATTCTCTCAAAAAAGAAAAGCAGATTAATAAAAAAAGTAGTTTTTTTATTAAATCTGCTCTGTTTTTTTACTTTTTCTTTCTAAGCATTGCGCCCTCGCAAACAGGCTGTGCCGTTTTAAACTTAACTATCTGCTCCGCGTGATTTGCAACTTCGATTTCATTACCGTTTTCGTCGCACATACTGTTAACCGTCTGTACAAAAAACGGTTTCATAGGCTGAATTATCTCTATTTCGTCCCCCTTAAAGAAACGGTTTCTCTGTGTAATCGTTGCAATGCCCGTTTCCGCGTCATACGACTTGACTATACCGATAAGGTCGTAATCTCTGATATACGAACTTGATGTGTAAACTTGTGAATTTTCATCGGGCTTGCCGAAATAAAAACCTGTTGTATACGGTCTGTGACTGACCTTGCAAAGCTCTTCGTATTCCGCTTCATTAAACACATAATTTTCGGGATCGGCACAATATCTGTCAATCTCACGTCTGTACGCCCCAACAACCGTTGCAACATAATAAGAAGTTTTTACTCTGCCCTCGATTTTAAGGCTCGCAATACCGCTTTGCACAAGCTCAGGTATATGACGGATTGTACACAAGTCCTTTGAATTAAATATAAACGTACCTCTTTCGTTTTCAAACACGTCCATATATTCACCCGGTCTTGTTTCCTCGACAAGTTTGTAATTCCATCTGCACGGATGTGCGCAAGCACCCATGTTTGAGTCACGTCCCGTCATATAGTTTGACAAAAGACATCTGCCCGAATACGATATACACATAGCGCCGTGTATAAATGCTTCAAGCTCCAAATCTTCAGGAATTTTCTTTTGAAATTCCGCAATTTCTTTAAACGACATTTCTCTTGCAAGCACGACACGCGTTGCGCCCATCTTGTACCACTTTATTGCCGAGCGATAATTAATGTTATTCGCCTGTGTACTTACATGAATAGGTATTTCCGGTGCAAGTTCCTGCATCATATCAAACAATCCCAAATCTGCCACAAGCACTGCGTCAAAGCCGTAATTCTTTATATCTTTGACAAACTCCTCAAATTCTTCAATATCATCATTGTGCGGAAGAATATTCGCGGTAAGGTACACTTTTTTGCCTCTGTCGTGAGCGTACTTTATACCCTCCTGCATATCTTCCTTTGAAAAATTTTCCGCCGCAACACGTAGTGAAAACATTTCACCGCCGATATACACCGCGTCCGCACCGTAATCTATCGCTGTTTTCAATTTCTCCAAGCTGCCGCCGGGAGCTAAAAGTTCTGGTTTCTTCATAATATATTCCTACCCTTTATTATTTCTTTACCGATATTGTAACACCGTCACCAAGAGGTAAAAGCGATGTTTCAAGCTCCTTATGCTCCATAAGCATATCAATATATTTTCTAAGACGTTTTACAATCGTGATTTTTCTTCTCACAACGTGGTTATCGTCCGCTGTCATTCCCTTGTAAAGCACATTGTCGGAAATAAGCACACCGCCTTTTTTCAGCAATCGCACGCACTCGTCAAGCATATAAATATAATGTGCTTTCGGACCGTCAAGGAATATCATATCAAAAACTTCATCATCGTCAATATACGAAAGATAATCCTTTGCATCTGCCTCAATAACAGATATTTTTTCCGCATATCCCGAAGTTTTAATATTCTCCCTTGCAATACGCACCATATCTTCGTTACATTCAAGTGTTGCTATTTCGCAGTCATCATCTGTAGCCTGTGCCATTAATATAGAAGAATACCCAATCGCACAACCTACTTCAAGTATTTTTTTCGGTTTAACCGTTCTGCACATCACCGACAAAAACCTTGCCGTTTCAGGCTCTACTATCGGAACACTGTTTTCTTCCGCATATTTTTCAAGCGAGTGCATAAATTCATCATTATGCACTGTTTTCGCACGCAAATATTCCGTTATATACGGCGGAACAATCGCGTCTTTATCATATTCTATCATTTATCAAACCTCTTTATTGTTTTAAACTGTCTTGATTTTCAAGTGCACTGTCATCGACCGAAATATTTTGTTCGGTACTCTGCATTGCCGCAAGGTGTTCTTCATATGTCTTTGAGAAGATATGTGAGCCGTCCTTGCCAAGTACAAAGTAATACGCATCGGTTGCCTCCGGATAAAGTGCCGCCTCTATACATTCCGTTCCCGGATTGCATATAGGACCTATCGGAAATCCCGCATACATATATGTGTTATACGGTGAATCTATCTGCGTGTCGGCAATCGAAAGTACAGGCTTTCTTTCACCTAAAATATACTGTACCGTCGCACACGACTGGAACTTCATACCTGAGTTTCTTCTATTATAAAATACTCCCGCAACTTTTGCTCTTTCCGTTCCGCTGTCCGTTTCACGTTCAACGATTGACGCCATAGTTATAACTTCATCAACCGTCAATCCAAGCTCTGTCGCACGTTCATAATACTCCGGTTTAAACTGATTGTCAAATGCCGCAAGCATTAGGTCGATAATATCGTGTGCCGACATTCCGTTCGGAATTTCATACGTTGCAGGGAACAAATATCCCTCCATACGTCCGTCACGTTCAGGCAAGTTTTTCAAGAACGCATAATCATAATCGTCGGGATTTAAAGCCGCATAAAAGTCCTGCCAGCTTACAATACCTGCCTCATCAAGTTTCTGTGCTATCTGTTTGATTTCATAGCCCTCCGGTATTGTAATTTTCGCAGCCTCACGGCTCGGCGTTATTATAAGATTAAGTATGTCACTGTAACTCATTCCGTCATCAATAGTTGCCGCACCCGGCTGAAAATTACCGTCATATCCGCCGAGCTTTGACTGCACCTTAAACAAAAGCGGATACTTTATTATGCCGTTGTCCTTTAACAGTTTTGCAACAGATGACGTACCGTCACCTTCTGCAACCTCTATTCTCTTACTTCCTTCTTCTATTGAAACACCAAGGCTGTCGCTTAATAGTATGCCCGTTCCCGCAAGACCCAAAACAACTATAACAGCTATGATTATCACAGGCACTTTCCATTTGCCGTAACCTGTTTCATGCACCTTTACTGCCATAAAAGTGTCCTCCTTATTAATACATATTACTGCTATTCTATAACAAAATACACTTTTCGTCAAGTTTTGCGTTTTTTTTGTCAATTTATACGATAACTTTTCTTTAATTTTTACATATTCATAATTGAAAATTTTGAGAAAGTATTATATAATATTAATATGAGATTATTTTTAAGGAGGAGTTATCAATGGGATACAAGGAAACCTACAACCGTTGGCTTACAAGCGACGTGGTTGATGATGACACAAAAGCAGAGCTTAAATCTATTGAAAACAACGAAAAAGAAATAGAAGAAAGATTTTATCGTGAACTTGAATTCGGTACAGCCGGTATGAGAGGTATTATCGGAGCGGGTACGAACAGAATCAATATATATAACGTAAGACGTGCAAGTCAAGGTGTTGCGAAGTACGTTCTTTCAAACGGTGAGGACGCCGCAAAAGCAGGTGTTCTTATCGGTTACGATACACGTAATTTTTCACGCACATTTGCTGAAGAAACAGCTAAGGTTCTTACTTGTGCAGGTGTAAAGACTTATCTTTTCCCTATCGTTCATTCAGTTCCGGAAGTTTCATTCGGTATTCGCGAACTTGGCTGCAGTGCCGGCGTTATGATTACCGCCAGCCACAACCCTAAAGAATACAACGGTTACAAGGTATACGGCCCTGACGGCGGACAACTTCCTCCGGATGCGGCTGATGTTGTTGTTGCCGCAATCGACAGCTACGATATATTTGACGATGTTAAGTTTATTTCGCTTGACGAAGCAAAAGAAAAAGGCTTGCTTGAAATCGTAAGCAGTGACCTTGACGAAAAATTCCTTGATGTTGTTCAAACACAACAGCAAAATCCCGAGGCAGTAGCAGAAGTTGCAGATACATTCAAGCTTATCTACACACCTTTCCACGGCACAGGCTCAAGACCTATCAAGGCAATACTTAACCGTATGGGCTTTAAAAATGTGCTTGTCGTTAAGGAACAGGATACAGAGGACGGTAATTTCCCGACTGTTAAGTCACCTAATCCGGAGGACAAGGAAGGGTTTGAAATTGCTATAAAAATGGCAAAGGAAAATGACGTTGACGTTATCATCGGTACAGACCCCGACTGTGACAGAGTCGGTATAGTTGTTCGTGACGCCGACGGCATATACAGAACACTTACAGGCAACCAAACAGGTGCTTTGCTTGTTGAATACATACTTTCATCAAAGAAAGCCAAAGGCACTCTGCCTGAAAACGGCGTTGTTATCAAGACAATCGTTACAACAGAGCTTGCCGCCGCAATCGCTCATTCATACGGTATCGAAATTATGAACGTGCTTACAGGTTTTAAGTACATAGGCGAAAAAATGACAGAGTTTGCAAAGACAGGCGACCATACATATCTTATCGGCTTTGAAGAAAGCTACGGTTATCTTGTAGGTACTCACGCACGCGACAAAGACGGTGTTGTTGCGACAATGCTTATCGCAGAAATGGCTGCTTACTACAAAACAAAGGGTAAGTCACTTTACGAAGCACTTATGGATATATACAATAAGTACGGATATTATTCAGAAAAGACAGTTTCATTTGTAATGCCGGGTAAAGACGGTATGGAAAAGATGTCACAGTTACTTACAGACCTACGTCAAACACCGCCGACAAAAGTTGCAGGTATGGACGTTGTACTTTACACCGACTATCAGTCACAAACAATTAAAGATACAAAGGGCAATGTTTCACCTCTTAAAGGTTTGCCTAAGTCAAACGTATTGAAGTACAACCTTTCAGACGAAAAGACTTACTTTATCGTAAGACCGTCGGGAACAGAGCCGAAAATCAAGTTGTATCTCGGCACATTCGCAGAAAGCTTTGAAACAGCCGAAAAGACTATCGAAAAAGTTCTTGAAGATTGCAAAAAACAACTTGGACTATAAACCAAAATGCCTTTCTCTTTGAGAAAGGCATTTCAGATTGTAGACAAAACCGTTATGGTTTTGTCTACTTTGTTCTTGGGTGTTTGAGGTGCAACCTCAATTTATAATCATTTCTGGCGACCTGTGCGGCAGAAATGGCTTAAAATCTAAAGTTTCGACTTTGGAGGAACTT
>OLNM01001480.1_pt1 | contig 17393 bp, 16 predicted proteins | sample 1672391 | NCBI WGS metagenome assembly OLNM01 (sample SAMEA3136680, study PRJEB25190) | human gut metagenome | reverse complement strand
GCTAAGAGCCGCCTTCGGCGGTTGCGCTCCGACACGCGCCTGCGGGCGCAGCCCCAAGGGGGAAGGCAAAGCAAAACAAAAAAGAGCAGTCTCGCAAGAGACTGCTCTTTTTCAGTGCATTTCAGGCAATGCCGACGCGGCGAGATTAGTCGCTGACGTAGGGCATCAGAGCCATGTAGCGGGCACGCTTGATGGCAACCGTCAGCTCACGCTGATGGAAAGCGCAGGTACCGGTAACACGGCGGGGAATGATCTTGGCGCGCTCGCTCACGTACTTGCGCAGGCGGGGCAGATCCTTGTAATCGATGTGCTCGACGCGGTCAACGCAGAAGGAGCAAACCTTCTTGCGGCCACGATGCATCGGACGAGAAGAACGATCCATAGCCATTGTGGAAACCTCCTTGTTAGAATGATACTTTCGATTTTAGAACGGCAGGTCGCCCTCATCCTCGATCAGTGCAAAGTCGTCATTGCTGCCGGCAGAATAGCTCGGCGCAGGGGCGGCCTGTGCAGCGGGACGGGGAGCGGGGGCTGCCGTGGGTGCGCCGTAACCGGCATCACCCATCGGTGCGGCGTTTGCGGATTTGGGAGCGGCAAAGTTGACGTTGTTGGCCACGATCTCAATCGCGGTGCGGTTGTTGCCGTTCTTGTCCTGATAGCTGCGGCTCTGCAGACGGCCGTCAATGGCGATCAGAGAACCCTTCTGGAAATACTTGCAGACAAACTCTGCCGTGCGGTCCCAGGCGACAACATCCAGCCAGTCAGCCTGACTCTGGCCGTTGGCGTCACGGCGTCCGCGATCACAGGCGATGCGGAACGACGCAACGTTCTTGCCCGTCGTAGTCTGGCGCAGCTGCGGGTCCGCGGCAAGGCGGCCCATGATTGCAACAACATTCAGCATTGGTTTACTCCTTACTCCTCAACAGCAAGAGTCATGCTGCGAAGAACGCCCTCGGTGATCTTGAAAACGCGGTCCAGCTCAGCCGGGAAATCGGGCTCGCTGGTGAAGCTGATCACCGTGTACACACCCTCGGTCTCATCGTTGATGGGGTAAGCAAGACGCTTCTTGCCCCAATCATCAACAGAATCGATCGTACCATTCGCTGCGATCAGGTTCTTGAACTTGTTGATCAGAGCGTTGGAAGCCTCTTCGTCGAGGTTCGCGGTGGTAACCATCATGGTTTCGTACTTAGCCATATTCTGTGCACCTCCTTTTGGACATTAGGCCTTCTCTTTTAACGGAAAAGACAAGGATAACCGTGTGATTTCACACAGCATCTAATTATAACAAGTAAATCCGCGTTTGTCAACGCAAAATTTGCCCTGCACAGCACAAAATTGCGGATTTTTTAAAAAAACCTGGACGTTCCGTAAAAGTGTCCTATTGCTTTTTCTGCCCGCTTTGCTATAATGGGCTTAATACTGTACAAGTCTTGCTTGTGGATACTCCCTTGGCCCCCTCTGGGAGGGGGCTCCCGCCGCAGCGGGTGGGGGAGAGAGCCTTGCCATGGCCCGGTGCGCTTCGGGCCATGGTACGCCTCTCTCCCTCCGGCCCTGCGGGGCCACCTCCCTCCCAGAGGGAGGCAAGGGGCTGAAGAGAATGGAGCATTCGTATGAGAATCGTGGTCGTCGGCCTCGGCAAGGTTGGCCGTGCCCTGACCGCCCAGCTTACGGCGGAAAATAACGACATCGTCGTCATCGACCAAAACCCTGACCTGATCGAGGACATTGTCAATATCTATGACGTGCGCGGTCTGGTCGGCAACGGCGGCTGCTATGACGTGCAGAAGGAGGCGTTTGAGGACGGCGCAGACCTGCTGATCGCCACAACGTCCAGTGATGAGAGCAACATCCTGGCCTGCCTCGTCGCCAAAAAGCTGGGCACGCAGCACACGATTGCGCGTATCCGCAACCCGGAGTATGAGAAGCAGCTGCGCTTTATGCGCGATGACCTTGGTCTGTCGATGTTCGTCAACCCGGAAAAAGCCACGGCGCGTGAGATCGCCCGCGTGCTGCGTTTCCCGTCTGCCATCAAGCGTGAGCAGTTCTGCCGCCAGCGGTTTGAGCTGATCGAGTACCGCCTGGCCGACGACAACCCGCTGGTGGGCTTGCAGCTGTCGGACCTGTACCGCAACATCCGGGTCAAAATTCTGATCTGCGCCGTCGCCCGCGGCAGCGAGACGATCATCCCCACGGGTATGTTTACACTGCGGGCCGGGGACAAGATCTACCTGACGGCCTCGGCCCGGGATCTGGAATCCTTCTTCCGCAAGCTGAACCTGTTCAAGGCCAAGGCCAGCAACGTCATGATCGTCGGTGCAAGCCGGATGACCTACTATCTGGTCAAGGAGCTGCAGGACATCCAGAAGCGGGTGACCGTCATCGACAGCGATGCGGCCCGCTGCCAGGAGATGAGCGAGAAGTTCCCCGGCGTGCTGGTCATCCACGGCGACGGTGCGGATGCCGAGCTGCTGAGTGAGGAGCGCATCACCGATATGGACGCCTTTGTGGCGCTGACCGGCCTGGACGAAACAAACATCATTCTGGCGATGTACGCCTCCCAGATGAACTCCTGCAAGGTCGTGGCCAAGATCAACCGCGAGTCCTTCGCCGAGCTGGCCGCTGCCAAGGGGATGGTGGACAGCGTCGTCTCCACGGCGTCGGTCACGTCGGAGTCCATTGCCATGTACGTCCGCGCCATGCAGAACAGCTTTGAGTCGGAGAACATCAAGACGCTGCACCGTCTGGTGGGCGGGCGCGTGGAGGCGCTGGAATTCAACGTTGCGCCGGGTTTGCCGTTCATCGGCGTACCGCTGAAGGATCTGACCCTGCGCAAGGGACTGCTGGTGGCGGGCATCGTGCGCCGCAATGGCCAGACGGTCATCCCGTCCGGCAACAATGCCCTGCAGGAGGGCGACGATGTCGTCATCGTCACCACCGACACAACGCTGCACTCGCTGCGCGACATTGTAAAGTGAGGGCGCAGCCATGAACTATAAAATGGTAGGGTTTGTGCTGGGGCGCATCTTCCTGATCGAAGCAGCCCTCATGCTCTTTCCCATGGGCTGCGCCGCCATCTACGGCGAGTGGAGCGTTGTGCTTTCCTTCCTGTGGCCGGCGCTGATCGTGCTGGCGCTGGGCCTGATAACCAGCCTGCGCACCCCCCAAAACACGAAAATCTACGCCCGCGACGGCCTGGCCATCGTGGCGCTTGTCTGGGTGCTGATGTCGGTTTTTGGCGCAATGCCGTTTGTCATCTCCGGCGAGATACCGTCCTTTGTCGATGCTTTTTTTGAGACGGTCTCGGGCTTTACGACGACAGGCTCGACAATTCTGACCGACGTCGAGGCGCTGAGCCACGGCACGCTGTTCTGGCGCAGCTTTTCCCACTGGATCGGCGGCATGGGCGTGCTGGTCTTTGCCATGGCCGTGCTGCCCATGACCGATGGCCGTGCCATGCACCTGATGCGCGCCGAGGTCCCCGGCCCGACCTGCGGAAAAATTTCCAGCAAGCTGAGTGACAGCGCAAAGATTTTGTATGCCATTTATCTGGTCATGACCGTCATCGAGACGATTCTGCTCTGCGCGGGCGGTATGCCGCTGTTTGACGCGCTCATTCATGCGTTCGGCACGGCAGGCACGGGCGGCTTCAGCAACAAGGCGCTGAGCGTCGGCGCGTACAACAGCCCGTATTTTGAGATCGTCATCGGCGTGTTCATGCTGCTGTTCGGCATTAACTTTAACCTGTATTATTTCCTGCTGCTGCGTCATTTTCGTGAGGCGTTCGCCTCCGAGGAGATGCACGTCTACTTAGGCATCGTCGCGTTCTCGACGCTGACGATCACGGCAAACATCGCGAGTATGTACGACAGTGTCGGCACGGCGCTGCGCACGGCGTTCTTCCAGGTGTCGTCCATCGTCACGACCACCGGCTATGCCACGGCGGACTTCAACCTCTGGCCGACCTACTCCCGCATCGTGATCGTGATCCTGACGTTTGTGGGCGCATGCGCGGGCTCGACGGCGGGCGGCTTGAAAGTATCGCGCGTCATCATCCTTTTCAAGGCGGCACGGCAGGACCTGAACAAGATGCTGCACAGCCATGCCGTGACGACGGTCCGCTTTGAGGGCAAACCGCTGGACGAAAAGACGCTGCGCGGTGTGCACAACTATTTCAACATTTATATGCTGCTGCTGACGCTGTCGGTGCTGCTGCTCTCGCTGGACGGGTTCGATCTGGTGACGACGTTTACATCCGTCGCGACCTGCCTGAACAACGTCGGTCCCGGCCTTGAGATGGTCGGCCCGATGGGCAGCTTTGCGGATTTCTCCGCTCCGGCCAAGCTGCTGCTGGCCTTTGACATGCTGGCAGGCCGTCTGGAGCTCTACCCGATGCTGGCCCTTTTTGCCCCGCGCCTCTGGCGCAAGCGCATCAATACGATGCACGAGGCAAGAGCGAAGTAAGGGGGAGGGCGGGTGTTCTTTCTTTACAAAGAAAGAACCAAAGAAATTCCAAACCAATACAATCATAGAACCGGGCAGCTGCCATCTTTACGGCAGCTGCCCGGTTTTGGTTTATGTATGGACGTTTCGGGGGTAGAGTGTAGGGCGGCCAGCCCTCTGGCCGCCGCAAGGGGCGTACTGCCTTGCGGTGCCAATCTGTTTTTAAAGGGGGCTATAGGCGGGAAAAAATGTGAGTACCCCCACAAACTTGAAGTTGTTACTTTGTATTTATCGAGAATACTCTTGAAACCATTTTGCAAAGCGTGATTTATTGAAAATAATGAATTTATATAGTTCTCCATTTTTCATATTAACTGTTGCAATTGGAAAGACTATCCACTTCCAAGAGATTTCTTTTATTTCCTGCATCGGCAAAACTAAATTTCTGTATTTTTTGTCAACTGTAAGCTTGTTTGTCTTGTAAGTAAGCGACTGACTATCGAGGTACAGACCTCCTCCAAGTATGCCATTGTGACACAAACTGCAAACAAAAGATTTCATAGAAACATCCCTCCATTAAATCCCGATTTGCCGGAACCGCTGCAATTTTCATGTTTGGCCCCATTAAATTCCGTTTTATCAAAATACAGGCCGGTTTATTTCAGAACCTCATTCCACTTGCCATCATCCTGATAGAAGAAATATACCAAGGATAACAGGTTCTGTTCTGCTCATGGGGGAACTCCAAAGGAATGTTACTGTTTGCCCAGCTGCCAGAACGCAACGGCGCTGGCGGCGGCAACGTTGAGGGAATCGACCCCGTGGGACATGGGGATGCGCACCGTGTAATCGCAGGCGGCAATGGTGGTGTGGGCAAGGCCATCACCCTCGGTGCCCAGCACGATGGCCAGCTTTGGCTCGGCAGCCAGGGCGGCATCGTCAATGGAAACGGAAAGGTCGGTCAACGCCATGGCGGCGGTCTTGAAGCCGAGGTCGTGCAGCTGCTGCATGCCCTGCTCCGGCCAGTCGGCGGCGGTGGAGCCGATCTGGGTCCAGGGCACCTGGAACACGGTGCCCATGCTGACCCGCACGGCCCGGCGGCACAGCGGATCGCAGCAGGAGGGGGTGACGAGCACCGCGTCCATGTTCAGGGCGGCAGCACTGCGGAAGATGGCCCCGATATTGGTGGAATCCACAATGCCTTCCAGCACGGCCACCCGGCGGGCATTGCGGCAAACTTCCTCCACCGTGGGCAGCAGGGGGCGATGCATCGCGCACAGCACGCCGCGGGTCAGCTCGAAGCCGGTCAGCTGGGCCAGCATGGCGCGGTCAGCGGTATACACCGGGGCGTTCCCGCAGCGGGCCAGAACCTCGCTGGCCGGGCCGGTGATCTGCTTGCGCTCCATTAAAAAGGAGATAGGCTGATACCCGGCGTCCAGTGCGCGGGCAATCACCTTGGGGCTTTCGGCAATAAAAATGCCTTTTTCCGGTTCCAGACGGCTGCGCAGCTGAGCCTGGGTCAGCCGGGCGTAAACGTCCAGCTCCGGGGCGGCAAAATCAGTAATTTCAATCACGTTCGGCATACAAAAAGGCGCTCCTTTGCAAAGCTTTGCCTTTATTGTAGCACACCGCAGAAAATCTGGCAAAAAGCATTGACAGGACTAGATAGATGCAGTATCATCCAAATGGTTGATAGTACATCCAACTTAAAAAGGAGGCCAAACATGCAGGCAGAACAGAACAAGGACCCGACCGAGCGGCAGATGACCAAAATTGCGCGGGAAGCGGCCAAGTTTACCGTACAGATGATGAAAGCCGATGGCATTGGCACGGCAGAGTTTGATTTTATTCATCTGGTACGCCACAACCCCGGCATGACCCAGGCGGATGTGCGTGCGGCCCTGAAGATTGATAAGGGGGCGGCCGCCCGTCGTGCGGCCAGCCTGGAAGCCAAGGGCTACCTGGTGCGCAAACCGAACCCGGACGATGGCCGCAGCCAGCTGCTGTATGCCACGCCCAAGGCCGAGGAACTGAAAAACTCCAAAGCTGCGATTGAAACCGTGTTTTATGCCTGGCTGGTGGAGGAACTGCCGGAGGCTGAACGGGAAGCCTTTTGCAAAACGCTGGAAACCCTGTATTGGCGCAGCAAAAACCAGCGGCGGGCAGGGTTCCCGGATGTGACGGCGCGGGTGCAGCAGATGAATGGGGAGGAAATACAGGATGAAGAACACGGAAAGAGTTCCGGTGCGCCAGCCGGACCGGGTGCTGAGCTACTTCGAAAACCAGAGGCCGGTGCTGGCGGTGGTAACGGTATCGGGCCTGATCTATAACCTGGGTCTGGTGGTCGGCCCCTGGTTTGAGGGCCAGCTGGCCCAATGCCTGCTGGGCATTTTGAACGGGAACGAAACCTTTGCCGCCATGGCGGCGCTGTGTGCGGGCTATTTGATTGCCATTGCGGTGGTGCAGGGGTCGCGGTTCATCAAGCGGCTGTATGTGCGCAAGTTTGCCAACAACATCAACCGCAGCATGAAACAGGTGCTGTACGCCAATCTGGTGCGGAAAGGCAAGGTTGAGATGGAACAGGCCGGCACCGGCACCCTGATGACCAAGGCTATCTCCGATGTGGACGCCTGTGCCGAGGGCATGCGCAAGTTCACCACGGAAATTTTTGATACCGGCATTGCCCTGCTGGCCTATGCCGTGATGCTGCTGGGGTACGACTGGCGGTTGGCGCTGCTCTGCCTGGTGTTTGCGCCGATCTCCTATTATATTGCCGAGCAGATGAAAACCCTGGTGCAGCGCACCGGCGCTGCCAACAAGGAGAGCACAGGCCGCCTGAGCGCCGCCACACTGGACCGGGTGTCCGGCGCGCTGACCTACCGCGTGTATGGCTGTGAGCCGCAGCGCGATGCCGCGTATGAAGCCTGCCTGCAGGATTACGAGCGTACCGCCGTCAAAGCCAGGCTGCCGGTGGCCGCCATGCCGCCGCTGTACGGGGTCATCTCGATGACCGGCGTTCTGTTCATCTTTACCTTTGGCGCGCGCAATGTGGCGGGCACCGGCTGGGCCGCCTGGGATATTGCAGCGTTCACCACGTTCTTGTCCTGCTTTGGCAAATTGGCGGTCAAATCCTCCCACGCGGCAAAGCTGTTCAACGCGGTGCAGAAAGCCCAGGTATCCTGGGGACGCATCAAACCGCTGATGCGCCAGCCGGACCCCCTGCCGGAAGAGATCCCGGCCAAGCCGGAAACCCTGACCGTGAACAAGCTTGGCTTTGCCTACCGGGGCGGGGCACCGGTTTTGCAGGATGTTACCTTTACCGCGCAGCCGGGCCGGATTTTTGGCATTACCGGCGCGGTGGCCTGCGGCAAATCCACACTGGGCAAAGCGTTTTTGTGTGAGCTGCCCTATACCGGTTCCATCCGCTATGGCAGCCAAGAGATGGCCGGCATGACGGACGCGGAGCGCTGCGGCGTGGTTGGCTACCTGGGGCATGACCCCGAGCTGCTGAGCGACAGCATCCGCAACAACATCCTGCTGGGCAGAGATGACGACGCCTGGAAGTACCTGCGGGCTGTCTGCCTGGAGGATGAAGTAAAAGCGATGCCGAACGGCCTGGATACCCGCGTGGGCGATGGCGGCGTGCGCCTGTCCGGCGGGCAGCAGCAGCGCCTGGCGCTGGCCCGCACACTGGCCCACCCGCACCCGCTGCTGGTGCTGGACGACCCGTTCTCGGCCCTGGACCGCAAAACAGAAGAACAGGTTTTTGCCAACCTGCGTAAAATGACCGCAAGCAGCACCGTGCTGCTGATCAGCCACCGGCTGTACCTGTTCCCCCAGATGGACGGCGTGTTGTGGATACAGGACGGCAAAGCAGTCTGTGCGGCCCACAAGGAACTGATGGCGCAGAACCCGCAGTATGCCGCGCTGGTGAATGCCCAGGAAGGAGGCGAGCAGGATGAACCGGAAAAATGAGACCGTGTGCAGCGTTGTGCTGGGTACCGTGCGCCGCCAGCCGCTGCTTTGCACTGCGCTGGTGCTGGCCGTGGCCGGTGCGGTGGCGGCAAGCCTGCTGCCGCCGCTGGTACTGGGCCGCGTGGTGGACCGCCTGACGGCCCGGCAGGTGGTGCCCTTTGCGCTGGCGTTGGGGTACTTTGGGCTGCTGGCACTTTCCGGCGGGTTGGATTCCCTGCGGGAAAGTCTGCTGACGGTGTTTGGACAGAGAATGACCCACGCCCTGCGCAGCGCCATGTGCGCCAAGCTGGACAAGCTCCCGGCGGAAGCCTTTGTAAACCAGGAATCCGGCGCGGCGGTTTCCCGCTTTGTGGGTGATGTGGACACGGTGGAAGAGCTGTTCACCTCCGGCATCATCAGCATGTTTGCGGATGCCTGCCGCCTGTGCGGCATTCTGGCCGTGATTTTTGCAGAGAACCGCGGGTTGGCGTTGATCCTGCTGGTGGTTTTGCCGCTGCTGTATCTCTTTACCCGCGTGGTGCAAAAGCGGATGCTGAAAGCGCAGCTGCAAAACCGTGCCGCTGTGGCGCGGGCTTCCGCCCATGTGCCGGAAACGCTGCGCTGCATCCGCACCATCCACACCCTTCGGCGGGAAAATTACATGGAAAAAGCCTATGACGAAGCGCTGGACGACAGCTTTGCCGCGGTGGAGAAAACCAATTTTTACGATGCCTGCTATTCGCCTGTGATTTTGATTATGAACGCGGCGGTGGTGGCGCTGGTCATGCTGCTTTCCGCAGCGGGCAGCCCGGAAGTGAGGGCATTCTTTGGCATGTCGGTCGGCACGGCTGTGGCGGTTATTGCCTATATTTCCCAGGTGTTCACCCCGCTGGAAAGCATCGGCATGGAGATCGAGACGATTCAATCCGCTGTGGCCGGTGTGCGGCGCATCAACGGCTTTTTGGCGCAGGCAGAGCGCATTCCCACCGCTGAAACCGCCCCGCAGGCCGTGCCGGGTGCCCCCAGCGTGGAGCTGCAGAACGTGCATTTTGGCTATGAGAGCGATGAGGAAGTGCTGCACGGCCTGAGCTTTGCTGTGCAGAAAGGCGAGCAGGTCACCCTGACCGGCCGCACCGGCGCGGGAAAGAGCACCATCTTTAAGCTGCTGCTGGGCTTGTACCGCCCGCAGCAGGGCCAGGTGATGCTGAACGGTGTGGAAGCCGCCACACTGCCGGATACTGCCCGCCGCCCGCTGGTTGGCTATGTGGAGCAGAGCTTCCGCCGTGTGCCGGGCACCGTGCGGGACCAGATCACCCTGTTTGATGCCGCCATCACCCCGCAGCAGGCGGAGGATGCTGCCCGCACCGTGGGCCTGCATGATGCCATTGCGGCGCTGCCCGAAGGGTACGATACCCCGTGTACGCCGGGCATCTTCTCGCAGGGGCAGTGGCAGCTGCTTTCCATCGCGCGCGCCATTGCAGCCGGGCCGCAAATCTTGCTGCTGGATGAAATTACCGCAAACCTGGACGCCGGAACAGAACAGACTGTTCTGGATGCTTTGCAGCGCGCCGGTCAGAACCGCACCGTGGTTTCCATCAGCCACCGGCTGTACAACCGTACCGGCGGGCGAAGCATTGAGATCTGACACTGACCACTTTAAGCACCGAAAAAAGAGCAATTTTTGACCCTTTACAGCGGGCGGCGGCTGTACTAAAATAACCCCTGTTTTGGGGGTGTGGCTTGGAAATTGAGAATTCAGGTTCCCGGCGCCTCCTGGGGAGGAAAGTACCATGGCAAAAGACTTAAGGCAAGCCGTTCCCGGTGCTGCTGCAGTTCACCATGCAAGGGCAGTGAGAAATCTGCTGGACAGCTCCGGTGTTCGATACATTTATCTTCCACCATATAGTCCTGATCTGAATCCTATTGAAAAGCTCTGGTCGAAGGTGAAGTCTTTCCTTCGTAAATTCAAGGCGAGGACGCTGGATGCTCTTCCGAACGCGATACAATGTGCTTTTCAGACAGTTTCGCCTTCTGACTGCTCAGGCTGGTTCCATTCCTGCGGCTATTCGCCTTATTTTTGAAAATTGCTATAATAACCAATAATTCAATAACGGGGCGGCTGGAAAAACGGCCGCCCCGTTTTGATGTTAGCCGTATCTGCTTGTATGAAAATCGTCAATCCGCCAACCATAATCAGTTTTCACCATGCGGATAGGGTATTCGATAATGTATACCTCTAACGGGTTTTCTACCGAGCCATCGCGGTCATAGTGAGAAATCAAGGTGAATTCGACTTTCTCAGGGGTATTTTTGACTAAGCGGTAAGTGTCTGGGTACTGTTCTTGAACATAAATAGTCATTCCTGCGACCATTTCGTTATGAAGAGAAAAGTGAACGGCAACCCTACCATTGTAGTTCTTGAATTTTATGGCATAATCGGTGGAGGTCAAGCAGTTATCGGTAAATATACTATGAATGCGCTCCGAAAATTCATCGAAAGAAACATTGTACAGTGTGTAATGGTCTTCTATAAATGGTACAGAATCGCTTCCATCGGTAACTACTTTATAGCCCCACTTATCCATGAGATTGGCACCTTCACCGTATAAACCGAAACTGGCATCGTAGGCATTTGTATACAGTTGCCTTTGTTCCTCGCTCAAAAAGGAAAGGTCGGTATATTCCTGCTCCGGCTGCGCAGGAGAAGCGCTCGGTTCTGAAGAATCGGGTGTGTTTGGCTCCTCGGTTGGAGGCAGAGTAGATGAAGGCACCACAGACGTAGGTTCCTCGTCTTCATAGGAATCGAGATTGCTCGTTGCGGCTGAACTGCTTTCGTAATCAGACGTGGAGGGGAACGAGGCCGAGGAAGATGCTGATGTAGTGGAATTGTTGCATCCAGACAATAGGCATCCACACAAGACAACAGAAAGAGCAATATTGACATTTTGGAGCATCATAATCTATACCTCCTTAAATTCTAAATAATGATTTTGATTTTCTGAAATATTGGTTTACAAAAAGTACTTTCTATTCTCTTTACTTAATGAACGTTCAAACAAGTTTCTGACGAGGAACAAATAAAAAAGAATAGGAGAATATAAAATGGCTTTTCAGTATAATCACTACTATGAAATTTATAACTATAGTAGCGGCAAATACGTAAATCTGAACGGTGACCATGAAAACGACGTGGTCAACAACGGCGAAAAAGTCACAATGTACGCCCGCACGAACAACCCCGATTAGCGTTGGGCACTCGCAGAGCTTTCCCTGAAAAAGCGTTGCCTTTTCAGGTTGGCGGGCGCACAATGTGCGCCCCTACGGTCTCTATCAATTAAAAAATTCGTTTATCCTATTGAAAAGCTCTGGTCGAAGGTGAAGTCTTTCCTTCGTAAATTCAAGGCGAGGACGCTGGATGCTCTTCCGAACGCGATACAATGTGCTTTTCAGACAGTTTCGCCTTCTGACTGCTCAGGCTGGTTCCATTCCTGCGACTATTCGCCTTATTTTTGAAAATTGCTATAAAACCCATTTTGCCGGAGCCCCGGCCCAGCGCAAAATCCCAGGTGGATATCCCTGCGCCGGGTGTCTGCCGCTCACTTTTTCCGCGTGGCAATGTCCTGAAAGCAGAAATAGTCCGGTTGGTGGCGGGACTGGGTGTACTCAAACAGCAGACCGGCGGCGTTGAAAGTCTGGTTCACGACGACGGCCACGCAGCCATAGGTACCCATGTCCAGCAGCTTTTCGTCGCGGGCGGTGGCGTGTTCCACCGTGATGCGGCGCTTGCTGGTGATGATCTGCATTCCCAGTGTGTTCTCAATGTAATCGTAGATTGAGCTGGCCGCGATCTGCGGCGTCAGGCCGGGGACAAACTCCTTTAAAAAGTAGTTGACGTCGAGAATCAGCGCTTTGCCGTCGAGATACCGCACGCGTTCAATACTCCATAGCTCATCCCCAACCGAGAAACCGCTCTTGGCGGCAAAGCACTCATCGGCGATGACAGTCTCAAACTTCGTGACCTTCGTCACGGCGCGAAGGCGGTTGCGGCGGGCGGTTTCTTGAAACGTCTCGATGCCGCCGATGGTAAACGTCGTTTTGTCCACCGGCTGGTAGATGACCCGCACGCCGCGCCCCTGCATGGTCTGCACATAGCCGTCGGCTACCAGCTCCGCCAATGCGCGTCGAACTGTGTTGCGGGAGCAGGCGTATTCCTCTATTAAGGTATTCTCGCTGGGCAGCAGTGATTGATAGGGGTAATCCTGCGCCTCGATGCGTTTTTTGATGCTGTGATAAATGCCCTCATATTTTGCCTTTGGCATGGTGTGTACCTCGCAACTTGTTCAAACATTTACTTTAGTATACCGTCTTTTCGGCTGATTTTCAAGTGGGCAACTTGTGAGCAGTGCCGAAAATAGGCGTACTGCACTGCTTTTTTGCAAAAGCATATTGACTTGTATGAACAAGTCTGGTGTTCTGTGGCTGTAAGAAGAACTTGTATGAACAAGTTCGAAGATGCCCGCTCTACCGGGCAAAAGGAGGAAAACATCATGGGTAAATACGAACAGGACGCGCGGCAGCTGCTTGAGTACGTTGGCGGCAAAGAGAACATTGCGGCAGTATCCCACTGCGTATCGCGTATGCGATTTGTCCTCAACGATCCCGCCAAGGCGGACGTTGCCAAGATCGAGGCACTGAAATCCGCCAAGGGCACTTTCACCCAGGCGGGCCAGTTCCAGGTCATCATCGGCAACACGGTCAACGATTTCTACAATGATTTCATCGCGGTCTCCGGCATCGACGGTGTCTCCAAGGAGGCTGTCAAGAGCGCGGCCAAGCAGAACCAGAACGCGCTGCAAAAGGTCATGAGTGTGCTGGCTGAGATTTTTGCCCCGCTGATCCCCGCCATCATCACCGGCGGTTTGATTCTCGGCTTCCGCAACTGCATTGACAGCATCTACTTTTTTAATAACGGCACCCAGACGCTGTGCGACATCAGCCAGTTCTGGTCCGGCGTGGACAGCTTCCTGTGGCTGATCGGCGAGGCCGTTTTCCACATGCTGCCGGTCTGCATCTGCTGGTCCGTCACCAAAAAGATGGGCACGACCCAGAGCCTGGGCATCGTCCTCGGCCTGACGCTTGTTTCCGGCCAGCTGCTGAACGCCTACTCTGTCGCATCCACAGCAGCGGCAGATATCCCCAAGTGGGATTTCGGCTTCTTCACCATCAACATGATCGGCTACCAGGCACAGGTTATCCCTGCCATGCTGGCCGCGTTCACGCTGGTGTATCTGGAAAAATTCTTCCGCAAGATCTGCCCGCCGGTCATCTCGATGATCGTTGTACCGTTCTGCTCGCTGGTCCTGTCCGTCATCGTCGCTCATACCATCCTTGGCCCCATCGGCTGGAAGATCGGCTCCGTCATCTCTGATGTTGTCTACGCTGGCATTTCCGGCTCCTTCCGCGTGGTCTTTGGCGCAATCTTCGGTTTTGTTTATGCCCCGCTGGTCATCACCGGCCTGCATCACATGTCTAACGCCATCGAGCAGCTGATCGCCGACTTCGGCGGTACGATGCTGTGGCCGATGATCGCGCTGTCCAACATTGCGCAGGGCTCCGCCGTCCTTGGCATGATCTATCTGCAGCGCAAGAACGCGGACGCTCAGGAGGTCAACGTACCCTCCTGCATCTCCTGCTACCTCGGCGTTACCGAGCCCGCTATGTTCGGCGTCAACCTGAAATTCCACTTCCCGTTTATCTGCGGCATGATTGGATCTGCCATCGCGGCAGCTGTCTGCGTGGCTACTTCTACCACGGCCAACGCCATCGTCGTCCCCTTTGTGCTGACCGTCAGCGTCGGCAAAAAGAAAGGCATTGCCTGATTTTGTGAGGTGTGTACCATGAATGATTTTAAAGATAAAGTTGTCTACCAAATTTACCCGAAATCCTTCATGGACTCGAACGGTGACGGCTTCGGCGATTTGAAGGGCGTCACCGCGAAACTGGACTACCTCGCCGACCTGGGCGTTGACTATCTCTGGCTGACGCCGTTCTTCCCCTCGCCCCAGCGCGACAACGGCTATGATGTGGCCGACTACCGTGCCGTTGACCCGCGCTACGGCACGATGGAGGATCTGGAGGAGCTTATCCGCGAGGCGGACAGGCGCGGCATCGGCCTGATGCTGGACATGGTGTTCAACCACACCTCCACCGAGCATGAGTGGTTCAAAAAAGCACTGGCGGGCGACAAAAAGTACCAGGACTATTACATCTTCAAGGACGGCACGCCCGACTGCTACCCGACGAACTGGGTTTCAAAATTCGGCGGCCCCGCGTGGGAATACGTGCCGTGCCTTGGCAAATGGTATCTGCATCTTTACGACGTCATGCAAGCCGACCTGAACTGGGAGAACCCCGCCGTGCGGGAGGAAATGGCCGACATCCTGCGATTCTGGAAGGCGAAGGGCATCAAGGGTTTCCGTTTCGACGTCATCAACGTCATTTCCAAGCCCAAATTTTACGAGAATGACTACGAGGGCGACGGCCGCCGCTTCTACACCGATGGCCGCAACGTCCACAAGTACCTGAAGGAACTGGTCGCCGCGGGCGGCATCGACGGCATGATCACGGTGGGGGAGATGTCCTCCACCACGCTGGAAAACTGCATCGGCTACACCGCTGAGGGCAACCACGAACTGACGATGTGCTTCAATTTCCACCACCTGAAGGTCGACTACAAGGACGGGCAAAAGTGGGAATTGAGGGAGCCTGATTACCTCGCCATGAAGAAACTGTTCCAGACCTGGCAGGAGGGGATGCAGGCCCACGGCGGCTGGAATGCGCTGTTCTGGTGCAACCACGACCAGCCCCGTGCGGTCAGCCGCTTTGGCAGCGACACGACCTACTGGAAGGAAAGCGCCAAGATGCTGGCGGTGGCCATCCACTTTATGCGCGGCACACCGTACATTTATCAGGGTGAGGAGCTGGGCATGACGAACCCGCACTTCACGAAAATCGAGCAGTACCGCGACATCGAGAGCCTCAACTACTACAGGATCCTGCGAGAGCAGGGCAAGACCGAGGCCGAGACGCTGAACATTATCGCCCAGCGCAGCCGCGACGACAGCCGCACCCCGATGCAGTGGGACGCGAGCGAGAACGCCGGGTTTACCACCGGTACGCCGTGGATCGGCATTGCCGACAACTACAAGGCCATCAACGCCGCTGCCCAAATGGACGCCCCGGATTCCATCCGCAGCTTTTACAAAACGCTGGTGGCCCTGCGCAAGAAAATGCTGGTCATCAGTGCGGGAAAAATCGAGTTCTTGTACCCCGACAACGCGGATTTGTTAGCCTATCGCCGGTACGACGGCGAGACGGAGCTGCTGGTTCTCTGCAACCTGCGGGAGCGGGAAATTGCCAAGCCCCTGCCCGTAGGCTGGACCGATGCCGAGAAACTGCTGGGTAACTACCCCGACACCGCCGACACGCTGCGCCCCTATGAGTGCGTAGTGCTGAAAAAGTGAAGGCTGCCGTATTATCTTTTCGCTATTGGGAGTTGACCGTATCCTTTGCGATAGTAACCTCATAGTGAGCAAGACAAAAGCACTTTCCCTTATTTGCAATGCAAATATAAGGGAAAGTGCTTTTTTGTGTTGATGCCGCTGGGCAGATCGACGGCCAGCACGAATGCGCCACTTTCCATCATTTGCAGATATCTTCCACCGTATAGTCCTGATCTGAATCCCATTGAAAAGCTCTGGTCGAAGGTAAAGGTCCTTTTGCGCAAATTCAAAGCAAGGACGCTGGATGCTCTTCCAAATACGATTCAGACATCCCCGGCATTAGCAAGGTCTACTCCGCCGGTATCATCCGAGAAAATCCTGACCTGCTAAATGAATATCGCCGAGGATTCTTCCCATGTTGGGAGGTATCTTCGGCGGCTTTTTGTCAAGCACTAATAATAGAAAACTAGTAGCCTTTACAAGCAAAATCTCTTGAAACGCATCCGCGATAATGTTACAATCACGCTATATATAAGAAAGGATGCGCAGGGGACTATGACGATCCAGGAATGCTATAAGAAAATGGGTGCAGACTATGAGGATGTGCTCAAGCGGTTGTACAGTGAGGGGATGATCCGGAAATTTGCCAGAATGTTTTTGGACGATGACAGTTATCCAAAGCTGGAGCGGTCATTAAAGGAAGAAAATGTAGAGGAAGCATTCCGTGCGGCACACACGCTCAAGGGGGTATGCCAGAACCTTGGCTTTACAAATCTCTATCAGCCCACCTATGAGCTGACCGAGGTGCTGCGTGCGGGTACCCTGGAAGGCTCAAAGAAATGGTTTGACCGTGTGACAGAACAGTACAACATCACGATAGATGCTATCCGTGCGGTGCAGTAACGCAGGCTGCCCCCACAGTTTTCTGCCCACTTTTTGCAGGAAAACGGCGGCCTGTCAGGCATCAAAAATAAAGCACCCACAGCAAGCTGCTCACCGGAGGTCCAAAACCTCTGCGGCGCTTGCTGTGGGTGCTTTTCGCTGTTTATTTCAGTACGTCTGCAAGGACCTGCAGCAGGTGCGGGATATCCAGCGGCTTTGCAATGTGGCCGTCCATCCCGGCTTTCAGTGCATTCTGACGGTCTTCCTCAAAGGCATTTGCCGTCATTGCAAAAATGGGAATGCCTGCCTTTGCAGCATCCGGCAGGGCACGGATCTGCCGCGTTGCCTCGTAGCCGTCCATCCTGGGCATCTGGATGTCCATTAAGATCAGGTCGTACTGCCCGGGGGCCGCCTGCTTCATCTTTTGGACGGCAATCTCACCATCCTCGGCAGTGTCCACCACAAAACCCGCTTCCTTCAAGATCTCCTGCGCAAGCTCACGGTTCAGCGCATTGTCCTCCACCAGCAAAAGTTTCTTTCCCTTGAGCTTGGCGGCATTAAACTGCGATGGCTTGTGGGCAGGCTCTGCGCAGAACGGTTCTGCCAACACTC
>OLNM01001470.1_pt1 | contig 17492 bp, 14 predicted proteins | sample 1672391 | NCBI WGS metagenome assembly OLNM01 (sample SAMEA3136680, study PRJEB25190) | human gut metagenome | reverse complement strand
GATGAGGGGTAAGTTCACGGAAATAACCCGTTTACAGGCAATCTCCGCAAGGTTGCCCCTCATCAGTCAGCGGTCGGGGCCGCTGACAGCCTCCCTCACATCTCCTCCACCTGTTTCAGCTCTACCTCCCGCTTATCGATCACCAGCAGTCCATCCTTCTGCATCTGGCTCAGCGCATTGCTCAAGGCGCTGCGGTCCACACCAAGGTGGTCGGCCAGCTGTTGGCGGTCAAAGGGGAGCGTAAACCGCAGGCTGCCGTTTTGCCGTGCCAGCACCGAGAAGTACGCTGTGATCCGCCCGCGGATCGTCTTGGGGGCGGTGTACAGGCTGCGCTGTGCCAGCCCCAGATTTTTACGCGCTGCAATGCGCAAAAGATTTTGCGTCAGCTTCCAGCGCCACGGCTCGCAGCCGCACTGTAAAAGCTGCCCGGTCTCCAAAAACAGTGCCTCGCCGTTTTCTGCGGCCACAACGCTGACCCGCAGCGGCTCGTCCGGCAGACAGGCGTAGGTCTCGGCAAACAGGTCACCCGGCCCGGCCTGGCCCAGCAGCGTCTTGCTGCCCCAGACGTCCAGGTGCTCCATGTGCACCCGTCCGGCCAGCACCACGCCCAGCGCCGGGGCTCTCTGCCCGGCCTCCAGCAGGATTTCCCCCTTGGCAAATGCCCTGCGGCGCATCCGCAGCGCGGTTACGGCTGCCTCGGCCTCGTCGGCGGTCAATCCTCGGAACAGTGGTACATCCGGCAATTCCATAATTATGCACCTCACATGTTGTTGCTACAACAGAACTCTTGCTGCCATTGTAGTAAAATGACAGCACAAAGTCAAGGAGGCTGACCATGAAACGACAAATCATTCACATCGACCAGGAGAAATGCAACGGCTGCGGGGCCTGCGCCGCCGCCTGCCACGAGGGCGCGATTGCCATGATCGGCGGCAAGGCCACGCTGATGCGCGACGACTACTGCGACGGCATGGGCGACTGCCTGCCGCACTGCCCCACGGGGGCCATTACGTTTGAGCAGCGCGAGGCCGCGCCCTACAACGAGGCCGCCGTGCAGGCCGCCAGGCAGCACAAGGCCGCCCACACGCCCGGCTGCCCCGGCAGTGCGCCCAAAGCGATGCACGTCTGCCCGGGCAGCATGGCCAAGGCCCTGCACCCCGCCGAGGCAGGGGAGAGCGCCCCGACGACGGCCCCCAGCCAGCTGCGCCAGTGGCCCGTGCAGATCAAGCTGGTGCCTGTGAACGCACCCTACTTTGACGGTGCGCGGCTGCTGATCGCTGCCGACTGCACGGCCTACGCCTACGCCGCGTTTCACGAGCGGTTCATCCGCGGGCACATCACGCTGGTGGGCTGCCCCAAGCTGGACGACGTCGATTACAGTGAGAAACTGACCGCCATCATCCGCAGCAACGACATTCAAGAGGTCACCGTTGTGCGCATGGAGGTGCCCTGCTGCGGTGGGCTGGAAAATGCTGCCAAGCGCGCCTTGCAGGCGTCCGGCAAGTTCATTCCGTGGCAGGTCGTAACGATCTCCACCGACGGGCGGATTCTGGACTGATTTTTTTGCAAAAAGGGCTTGCATTCCGCAAAGCAGTATGCTATAATAACATACGTCGCTGAAACGCAGCGACGTATATGCGCGGTTAGCTCAGCTGGTAGAGCATCTGCTTGACGTGCAGGAGGTCACAGGTTCGAGTCCTGTACCGCGCACCAGAGAAAGCCCCTTGCCGATACGTTCGGCAAGGGGCTTTTCTTTTGTTTCCGCGGATGCAAGCATCCGCTTCTGCATGTAGGGGTCGATGCTCGTCATCGCCCCGGGAGCTGAACGACTGCCGCAGGGCCGGGCGTGCTGCGCCCCGCCCCTACAATGCACTTTTTGTGTCCCCATTGACGAACCTGCGCTGGTACGATATACTTATATTTTACGGCATTTTGTCGTACTTTGTGCAAAGCAGAAATAGGAAAAGGAGGGAGGATCGCCGTGATTTTCGGCAAAGCGATCAATCGATACTATCTCAAGCACGCGCCGGTGCTGCTGCTGGGCATTCTGTCGCTGCTGACGGTGGACTACATTCAGCTGCTCATCCCGGAGCTGTACCGGCTGGTCATCAACGGCGTAAATCTGGGGCAGGTGGTCGTGGACGGCCAGACGCTGCCCTTTACCAGGGAGGTGCTGTTTCAGCACATCTGCCTGCCAATGATCTGGATCGTCGTGCTCATGGTCATCGGGCGGTTCCTGTGGCGCGTCTGTTTCTTCGGGTCAGCGGTCAGCGTGGCCGCCGATTTGCGGGAGCGGATGTTTGACCACAGCCGCCGCCTGTCCCAGCAGTACTATCAGGTCAACAAGGTCGGCAACCTGATGAGCCTCTACACCAACGACCTCGACACCATTCAGGAGTGCTTCGGCGACGGCATTTTGATGTTCTTTGACGCCGCCGTGCTGGGCATTATGGCGCTGGTCAAGATGTGGCGGATGGACTGTAAATTAACACTTCTGGCGCTGATTCCGGCGGCGGTCATGTTCGTACTCGGCACCGTCATGAGCCAAGTCATGACCAGACGGTGGGAGGAGCGCCAGCAGGCGTTCTCCGACCTGTCCGACTTTGCGCAGGAGAACTTTTCCGGCATTGCGGTCATCAAGGCGTTTGTGAAAGAGCTCAAGGAGCTGATTGCCTTCCGCCGGCTCAACAAGGAGAACGAGGAGGTCAACGTCGCCTACACCAAGATTGCTACACTGCTCGAGGTGCTGGTCACGCTGTTCGTCGAGTCGGTCATCTGCGTGATTTTGGGCTACGGCGGCTGGCTCGTCTGGCGCGGGCAGTTCAACGCAGGTCAGCTTGTGGAGTACATCGGCTACTTTGAGGCCATCGTCTGGCCCATCATGGCCATCTCGATGCTGATCGAAAAGACCTCCCGCGGCAAGGCATCGCTGAACCGCATTACCGAGCTTCTGGATGCGCCCATCGACGTGGCGGACCGCGATGGCGTCGCCGACCTGCGCGACCCGCACGGCGGCATTGAGTTCCGCCATCTGACGTTCCGCTACCCAGACGGCGAGTACGACGTGCTGAAGGACGTATCGTTCACCATCAAGCCCGGCGAGAGCGTCGGCATCGTCGGCAAGACCGGCGCGGGCAAGACCGCGCTGGTGGACCTTTTGCTGCGCACCTACAATGTGCCCGACGGCACGCTGTTTGTGGACGGGCAGGACGTGAACGCCGTGTCCATCCATTCGGTGCGCGACGCCTGCGCCTACGTGCCGCAGGACAACTTCCTGTTCTCGGACACGATTGCCCACAACATCGGCTTCGGCGTGGACGACGCCAGCCAGGCCGACATTGACCGCGCCGCCGCGCTGGCTGATGTGCGGGACAACATCGTGGACTTCAAGGACGGCTACGAGACCGTACTCGGTGAGCGCGGCGTGACCGTCTCCGGCGGACAAAAGCAGCGCATCTCGATTGCGCGTGCTCTGCTGAAAAACGCGCCGATCCTGATTCTGGACGACTCTGTCTCGGCTGTCGATACCCGCACCGAGAAAATCATCCTCGACAACCTCAAGACCAGCCGCGCGGGCAAGACGACGCTGCTGATTGCCCACCGCATTTCGACGGTGGAGCAGCTGGACAAGATCGTCTTTATCGAGGACGGCAGGGTAGAGGCCGTTGGCCCGCACGATGAATTGTATCGCAGCTGCGCCGAATACCGCCGCATGGTCGATCTGCAGAAGCTCGAGGACGAGGAAGGAGGCGGCAGCCATGGCTAACGTAAATCCGCTGTTGCTGGTAGGCGCAGTCATCGGTGTCGTCACGGCGCTGCTGGTGCTGGCCTGCGCCCTCGTCAAGGACAAAAAGGAGACGATGGGCTTTGAGCGCACGATGAACGACGGCGAGATTCTGCGCCGCCTGGCCGGGTACGCCAAGCCGTACTGGGCGAAATTCGTCGTTGTGCTGTTTTTAATGCTGTTCTCGATTGCCTATGACATCATCTCGCCGCTGATCGTCGGCGCACTGGAGGAGCTGGTCTCAGGCGAGTTCGAGCTGCCGCGGCTGTTCGCGGGCGTCGCCGTCTATGCGGGCGTGCTCGTTTTCTCGATGGCCAGCACCTACTTCCAGGCCGTCATTCTGCAGCGCGTCGGCCAGCGCATCATCTCCGACCTGCGCGAGGACCTATTCACCCACATTGAGTCGCTGTCCCACGAGCAGCTGAACGAGATTCCCGTCGGCAAGCTCGTCACCCGCGTGACGAACGATACGAACGCTATCTCGATGATGTTCACGAACCTGCTGGTCACGCTGACCAAGAACATCTTTGTCATCCTCGGCATCCTGGTCGCCATGCTGGCGCTCAACTATGAGCTGACACTGATGGTGCTCTGCTTTGTGCCGTTCATCGTGATTTTTACGGTCATCTTCCGCAAGTTCTCCCGCCGGGCCTACCGCAAGGTCAAGGACGCGACCACCGACATCAACACCTACCTGTCGGAGAATCTGTCCGGCATCAAGGTCACGCAGATCTTTGGCCGCGAGGACGAGAAGATGGCGGAGTTCCGCGAGAAAAGCCAGCGCCTCGCCCGCGCGAACCGGGAGCAGATCTTTGTGTTCGGCGTGTTTCGTCCTCTAGTCTACATGCTGTATATCTGCTCGATCCTGTGTCTTTTTTATCTCGGCGGCATGGGGCATCTGAACGGCGTGACGTTTCTGGGCCAGACCATCACGGGCGGCACCATCGTCACGTTCTACATGTACATTTCCAAATTCTTCACGCCCATCCAGAATCTGGCCGAGCAGTTCAATTGGCTGCAGTCGGCGCTGGCCTCGTCGGAGAAGGTGTTCTCCATCATGGACATTGCGCCCAAAATGGTGGACGTCCCCGACGCCGTCGAGCTGGACGAGGTAAAGGGCGAAATCGAGTTCCGCGACGTCTGGTTCAGCTATCTTCCGGGCGAGTGGGTGCTGCAGGGCGTGTCCTTCCACATTGACCCGCACCAGACCGTGGCGTTTGTCGGCTCGACGGGCTCGGGCAAGAGCACGATTCTCTCGCTGATCTGCCGCAACTACGAGTTCCAGAAGGGCGAGATCCTGATTGACGGCATCGACATCCGCAAAATCAAAATTTCGTCGCTGCGCCGTCACTTCGGGCAGATGCTGCAGGACGTGTTCCTTTTCTCGGGCACGATCCGCAGCAACATCGTCCTGCGGGAGGAAGGCATCTCCGACGAGGATATCCTACAGGTCTGCCGCTATGTCAATGCCGACAAGTTCATTGACAAGCTGGACCACGGTCTGGACGAGGAGGTCCGCGAGCGCGGGAACAACTTCTCCGCCGGGCAGCGCCAGCTGTTGAGCTTTGCACGGACGATCATCCACAAGCCAAGCGTTATGATTCTGGACGAAGCCACGGCGAATATTGACACCGAGACCGAACTTTTGATTCAGGATTCGCTGGAAAAGATGCGGTCCGTCGGCACGATGCTGATCGTCGCGCACCGGCTGTCCACCATCCAGCACGCGGACAACATTATTGTGCTGTCCCACGGCAAGATCCTCGAGCAGGGGAACCATCAGGAGCTTCTGGCGAAGCACGGCAGATATTACCAGCTGTACACGCTGCAATATCATAAGGAGCAACTGGAGGGGTAAGAGCCTAAAGCCTTCCCCCTCGGGGGAAGGTGGCCCCGCAGGGCCGGATGAGGGACCGGTTTGCCATTGAAGCCCTTTAACAGGCAACTACCGCAGGCCTTGCCCTCATCAGTCAGCGGGCGGGGCCGCTGACAGCTTTCCCCGAGGGGGAAGCCGCTCGTTCCCAAAAGTCTCTCTTTCACACGAAAGGGAGGCTTTTTTTTTACAACCTATGGACGTAACTGCAATTTTATGGTATACTATATCGGTTAAAGTGGGGAGGTATAGGACTATGCGCGTTTTGGGCATCGACCCGGGGTATGCCATTGTGGGCTGGGGCGTTGTGGAGTACATCAGCAACCGCTTTGCACCCATCGGCTACGGGGCGGTCATCACCGAGAAGGACACGCCCTTTGAACAGCGCCTCGTTGAAATTTATGAGAGCGTATTCGACATCTGCAAGCGCTACCAGCCCGAGGCCCTCTCCATCGAAAAGCTGTACTACCAGCACAACCAGACCACCGTCATCGGCGTGGCCGAGGCCCGCGGCGTCATTCTGCTGGCCGCGGCGCAGTGCGGCGTGCCGATCTACGAATACACACCCATGCAGGTCAAGCAGGCCGTCGTCGGCTATGGCCTTGCTGAAAAGAAACAGGTCATGGACATGGTCAAGCGCCTCTTAAAGCTCAAGGCCGTGCCGCGGCCCGACGATGCTGCCGACGCGCTGGCCATTGCCATCTGCCACGCGCGCAGCGCCACGTCGCTCCTGAGCCGTGTGGGCGGGAACGACGTCAAGCAGACCATTTAAGCAGGAGAGAGGCAGTTTATGTTTTATTATGTCAGCGGAACGGTCGCGCATGTGGAGCCGTACCTCGCCGTGATCGACTGCGGCGGCGTGGGCTATGCCTGCAAGACCACCAGCACGACGATCTCACAGCTGCAAGTGGGTAAAGCAAGCAAGCTTTACACCTATTTGCACGTGGGTGAGGGGATCTTTGACCTTTACGGTTTTGCCACGCAGGGTGAGCTCGGGAGCTTCAAGCAGCTCATCGGCGTCTCGGGCGTGGGGCCGAAGGCGGCGCTCGCGATACTTTCGGTCTGCACGCCGCAGGGGCTTGCGATGGCCGTCATCACGGGCGATGAAAAGGCGCTCATCGCCGCGCCGGGCATCGGCAAGAAGATCGCCCAGCGCATCATCTTAGAGCTCAAGGACAAGCTCACCAAGGAGCAGCAGGAGATCGGTATGCCGACCGCCCCCGGCATCGTTGCGGGTGAGAAGAGCAAGGCCGTCGAGGCCGCCGCCGCGCTCGCGGTGCTCGGCTACACGCAGCAGGACATCGCGGTCGCGATGAAGGGCGTGGACGTGGAAAACTTACCGCTTGAAGAGATCGTGCGCCAGAGCTTAAAGAAAATGGTAAAGTAACTTCATCAAAAGTCCGCAGGACTTTTGATGAGCAGGAATACGCGCCGCTCTGTGCCTCGGTGAGCCGCCGCGGGCGGGCTCATTCGACACTCGCTTTGCGCAAGGTGTGATTTGCCACGCGCACGCCTCAAGGCGGCCTCTCTTGCCGCTCTGCGGCAATTCACCTTCTGTCGCGGCAGAAAACGAATTTAAATTTATTTCGTGCCGTGCGCGGCACGAAACTCTACGAGGCTTTTCATTCTACGCCGCCCGCAAAGAACCTTTGCTTGTCTGCTCGTGGCTTTTTTGCTATGATGTGAGCAGCAAGGGAGGTCGATCTATGTCTGATTTCAGTTCCAACCTGCGGCGGCTGCGGAAAAGGGCAGGTCTTTCGCAGGACGCGCTCGCGGAAAAGCTCTCCGTCGCCCGCCAGACCGTTTCAAGCTGGGAGCGCGGCAATTCCTACCCGGACCTTGACATGCTGGTGCGCATCAGCGACGCGCTCGCGACCGATCCGAACGAGCTGCTTTACCCGAATCAAAAGCGCAGGAGCGGCGGCGTGAGCCGCCTTGTGGACGACGACTTTTTCGGCAAGCTCACGGTCGTCATTTGGATCGTGGGGTTCCTGCTCGGCCTGCCCGCCGGCAGTCAAGGCTATGCGTCGGGGCCGAACAACATCTCGTGGCATTTCGTGTTTTCCGACGCGCTGCGATGCTGGGCTCCCGCATTTTTGACCGGCATGGCGTTTCTCGGCCTTCAGAAGATCATCGACCTTTTGAAAGAGCGCGGCGAGTGAGCGGGCATTCTTTGCCCTTCGTTTTGAGCCAGCGAAGAAGCAGCGCTGTCACCGCGAGCGTCACCGCCGCCGCGATGGCGAGATACGCAGCCGCGCCGAGCTTCCACCCCTGCCAGAGGTAGAGCCCCGCGAATACGATGGCGTAGAGCCAGCCGCCGAACAGCGCGATCGTCACGGCCAGACTTTGCTTGATGGGCATGAGCTCGCTCGTCCACGTCAGGTTTGCCCGCGCGACGCCGAGCGTCAGCCCCAGGCACGCGGAAAACGAGATGTACGCGAGTGCCTCGGCAAAAACGAGCGGCAGCGCCGCCGTCACAGGCAGGATAAACGCCATGCAGGCAAGCGGCACGAGCGCTGGAAGGGCCGTGAGCGCAAGCTGTACCTTGAGCTTTGCGCGAAGCACCTGCCAGGGCTTGACGGGCAGCGATTGCGCGAGCCAGAGGGACTTTCCCTCGAGCGAGACCGACGGCGTCGCCATGTCGTTCATCGACGCAATGGCGCACACGCCGGTGCAGAGCAGCACCTCCGCGCAGCCGCTCTGCGAGGTGAAGGCCTCGTTCAGCAGCGACACGACCGTTCCGCCCTTCCACAAAAGCAGGATGCCCGAGATCGGCAGCAGCAGGATACCGAGGCCGCTGTTGAGCATGTAGTTCGGGCTCGCGGTGAAGCGCGCGAGCTCCTTGCCGAAAAGCGCCCCATCGATGCTCCGGCGCTTGACGGCCTTTTCGCGGTACACAGCCTTGCCCGATGCGCCCGACGCAGTCGTGATCTGCAAAAAGCTGCGCGAGAGCAGCGTCCACGTCAGCGCAAACAGCGCGAGGATGACCGCCGCGCTCAGCAGCATCGCTGTCACATCGCCCGTACCGGTCAGGCCAAAGACGTAGAGCGGGTGCGCCGCACCCTTGATCTTCTCACCGTAGACCGCGGCGTTGGCGACGAGCTGCTCGATGGCCGTCTGCGCCTTGAAGACGAAGAAATAGTAGATGGCAAGCCCCGCGAGTGAGACGATGACCGTGATGAAGCTCTTGTGCTTGAGCTTACGGCTCACCTTCGCCACGACCCAGCCCAGCGCGCACGAGAGCGTGAGCACGAAGATCGAGATGAGCGCCGTCAGCAGCACGCCGCCGAGGAGCGCCATCGGCGCCGTCGAGTCCGTGACCCAGTAGACGATGACCGCGGGCAGGATGACGACCGCGGAGTACATGAGGCCCATGAGATAGACCGTCAGCAGCCGCGAGGCCATCAGCGTCCGCACCGGGATGGGTAGAGACAGCAGCAGGTCGTTGTCCTTAGCGAAGTACAGGCCCGAATACGTGTTGAACACGCTGCCGAACGCGCCGAGAAAGATGGCGAGCAGCGACATGAGTGCAAAATAGAGCCAGCCCATCCCCGCCTGCGTAAGCGGCGCACAGAGCGAAACGGAAAGCCCCGTGAACATCCCGCCGAGGCCGATCATCAACGCGGCAAAGAGCAGGATATAAGCGATAATCCCCGCCGTCGAACGTTTTTTATTGGTTTTGGCATTATAAAAGTAGCTGCGGAAAATTTCCATCAGCTGCTTCTTGACGAGCGTTTTCAGCATGATTCGCCCTCCAGCTCAAGGAAGACCTCCTCGAGCGAGTCGTCGCCCTTGACCTCCTCCATCGTGCCGGAGCGGATGAGCTTGCCGCCCTTGATGATGGCGACCTTGTCGCAGAGTTTTTCGGCCACCTCAAGCACGTGGGTCGAGAAGAAGATCGCGCCGCCCGCGTCGCACACCTCGCGCATCATGCCCTTTAAGATATGTGAAGCCTTCGGGTCGAGGCCGACGAACGGCTCATCCATCAAAATGAGCTTCGGCTCGTGCAGCCACGCCGAAATGATGGCAAGCTTCTGCTTCATGCCGTGGGAATAGGCCGCGACGGGCTGCGCGAGGTCGGTCGTCAGCTCGAAGAGGTCCGCGTACTTGCGGATGCGCTCCTGCCGCGCGCTTTCCTCCACACCGAAGATGTCGGCGATAAAATTGAGGTACTGGATGCCCGTCATAAACTCGTAGAGGTCGGGGTTATCCGGGATGTAGGCGAGCATCTTCTTGCAGGCGATGGGATCGTCCTGAATGGAGTGCCCGCCGATCGTGATCCTGCCGGAATCGAACTGCTGGATGCCGACGACCGACTTGAGCGTCGTGGTCTTGCCCGCGCCGTTGTGGCCGATGAAGCCGTAGATCTCCCCTGGCGCGATGTGGAGCGACAGATCATCCACGGCTTTCTTTTCGCCGAAGGTCTTGGTCAGGTGTTCAATATAGAGCATAAGGTTCTCCCTCTTTTCTTCTTGCAGCCGTTTCGAATATCTTTGTGATATCAAAATAATATCATGTGATTTCCAACTGTCAAGAGCCATTTTGCAAATGTCAAGTTTGCTTTACTTGTAGGATATCACTGTCGTTCCAATTTGTCAAGTCCGCTTTACATTTTATCTTTGTGATACAGCACGAGCGACACAATACCCATCACCGCCGCATACAGTACGCCGCCAACGGCCCAGATAAACCAGCTATACTGCGGCTGGCCGTTCCCCTTGGGGCCGAAGGTGTAGAAGAGAAAAATTGCCGTCACGCTCAGCCAGTAGATGAGCGACACTGTGCTCATTACGCCGCTGCGCGCCTTCTTTTTGCGCGTGTAGTCGCCCTCCTCGAGCAGCTGGTCCATCGCGCCGGTGTACGTTCCGCTCCAGACGAGCACGCCCACGCCGCAGGCGACCAGAAGCAGCAGCGCATCCACCGCCGCCGCGGCGTAAACATCCGCCGGAGCGACGCGCACGAGCAGCGCGGCGACATCGGACGACGCGAGACCGACCCCGAGCATCAGCGGCACGACAGCAAGGATGCACAGCACCACGCCGAGGATCGTACAGCGCGAGGCGGTCGGCTCATAGGCCTTGCGCCGCTCGCGCACCATGCCGCTCACGCCGTACTCGGTCTCAAACGGCTCTTTTTCAAGAAAGTCGAATTCCTTCGTCTTCGCCCCGCACGAGAGGAACATCCCCACCGCAATGGCGACCAGCACCAAAATGACGCTCACGCCGAGACCTGCGGCCAGATCCTCCGAAATACCGCCCAGGCCCGCGTCCGCCATGGCGGAGAGAAAAACGATCACGACCGGCGAGACGATGCACATCGCCACCGCCAGTGCGATCTTCGGCGCGCAGGCCTTGCGCAGCGCAAGGTATCGCGCCGCCTGCTCCATCGTCACTCTCCGCAGCGGCGTTTCGTCCGCCTCGGATTCGACGAACTCCTCTTCTTCGAGTTCGTCCTTCAATAAATAGTCGGTGCTCACGCCAAACAGCCGGCTCATCTGCACCACCTTGTCAAGGTCGGGCACGGACTGCGCGCCCTCCCACTTGGATACCGACTGGCGCGTCACCCCGAGCTGACTTGCCAGCTCCTCCTGCGACCAGCCCGCCTTTTTGCGCAGCGTGATGATTTTATCCGCTAAGATCATATCGTCTTCCTCCTGAATTCTAAGGCGCGGTCCCGCGCCGTCTGGATGGCGTTATCATAGCCTATTTCGCGGTTGCGGGAAAGAAAGCGCACTGTCAAATTTGTCAACCGGCAGTTGCAATCCTTGATTTTTCAAGGTTTTTTCGCCGTGCGCTCCTATTACCCTATGTATCTTCGTCATGATATCATACCGCGGCGCAGAAAAAAAGAGCGTCCCGTTCGGGACGCTCTTTTTAAGGGTTTTCACACACTTACACGACGGCGAAGAACTTGACAAGGAACAGAGCGGAGATCACGTAGGTCAGAACGCTGACGTCCTTAGCCTTGCCGGAGAGCACCTTGACAAAGGTGTAGGAGATGAGGCCCAGGCCGATGGCGTGGCCGATGGAGCCGGAGATCGGCATACCGATGAGCATGATGGACACCGGCAGCATTTGGTCCATGTCGCTGAAGTCCACATTCTTGAGGCCCTGGAGCATCAGAACGCCGACATAGATCAGCGCGGCGGAGGTCGCAGCGCCGGGGATGACGGCGGCGATGGGGGCGAGGAACATGCAGGCGAGGAACAGGATGCCCGCGGTGAGCGCGGTCAGGCCCGTGCGGCCGCCGGCCTCGACGCCGGAGGCGGACTCGACGAACGTCGTGACGGTGGACGTGCCGGTGCACGCGCCCGCGACGGTGCCGACGGCGTCGGCCAGCAGCGCCTCGCGCATGCGCGGCATGTTGCCGTCCTTGTCGACCATGCCGGCGCGGCTCGCCGTGCCGACGAGCGTGCCGATGGTGTCGAACATGTCAATGATGCAGAACGTGATGACGAGCGTCACGACCGTGAACCAGCCGATCTCGCCGAGGGCGGCAAAGTCGAACTTGAACAGGGTCGTCTCGGCCATGTCGCCGAACGCAGGCACGAACGACGCGCCCTTGAGCGACGCAAACGGGTTCGTGTGCAGGAAGATGGCCTCGCCCGCCCAGTAGATGCCGGACGCGCAGAGCATGCCCAGCAGCACGGAGCCCTTGATCTTCTTGTGCGCGAACAGCACGATCAGGAACAGGCCCACGAACATGGTCACGACCGTGAGCACCATCTGCGGGTAGCCGTCGCCCATGTTGGCCTTGGCAAGGCTGGGCGTGAGCGCGCCGAAGAAATCGCGCATGACGTAAAACGGGCCGCCGTCGCTCGAGTACACACCGGCGTTGGAGCCGATGCCAATGTTGAGCAGCATGAGACCGATGGCCGGCGCGATGCCGAGCCGGATGCCGAGCGGAATGGCCTCGACGATCTTCTCGCGCACCTTGAGCACCGAGAGAATGATGAACACGATGCCCTCGATGAGGATGACGCACAGCGCCGTCTGGAACGACTGCAGGTAGCTCATGCCGGTCAGGGTGACGATGTTGGCCACGACGACGGCAAAGAAGCTGTTGAGACCCATGCCGGGCGCCATGGCAAAGGGCTTGTTGGCCGCGAACGCCATGACGAGCGTGCCGACGGCGGAGGCGATGCAGGTGGCGAGGAACACGCCGTTCCACAGCTGCGAGCCGCCCTGGGCACCGAAGCCGGTCAGCAGGTTCGGGTTGAGCGCGATGATGTAGGCCATGGTCATAAACGTGGTAAGACCGGCAAGGATCTCGGTGCGTACCGTAGTACCGTTGGCCTTCAGCTTAAATAGCTTTTCCATGATTTTCTCCCTTTCTTTTTTGTTTTTCCGCCCGCTTCCTAACAAAAAATTAGGAAGCAAAACAGATTTTCAGTCAATATTATAAACATCCCGACAAGAAATTGCAAGTGTTCTGTTTATTTTTACCACACTTTCTCACTCCGCGCCGAGAGTTCCGCCGGTTTCTGTTGTGTTTTTGTTTGCTTTGCGCTATACTATATTTAGTAAAAATTTGCATTTTGGGAGGTGCATGCCGTGAAGCTGATGGTTTTAGACGGCAACTCCATCATCAACCGCGCCTATTACGGTGTCCGTCCGCTCACCACGCGCGACGGATTTTTCACCCACGCGATCTTCGGCTTTCTGACGATGCTCGGCCGCTTACTCGACGAGGAAAAGCCCGAGGCGCTGTGCGTCGCCTTCGACCGCCGCGAGCCGACGTTCCGCCACCTCGAGTGCGAGGGCTACAAGGCCACGCGCCACGCCATGCCCGAAGAGCTCGCCATGCAGATGCCGGTGCTCAAGGACGTGCTCGACGCGATGAACATCCCCCGCTACGAGCTCGCGGGCTTTGAAGCCGACGATCTGATCGGCACGATCTCGCGCAAGTGCGAAAGCGCAGGCTGGGACTGTGTCGTCGCCACGGGAGACAAGGATTCTTTGCAGCTCGTGACCGGGCACACGACCGTCAAGCTCATTTCCACGCGCATGGGCCAGACCACGACGAAGGACATGACGCCCGAGAGCTTTCGTGAGGTCTACGGCTTTGCGCCCATCCACATTGTCGACCTCAAAGCCCTGATGGGCGACGCGAGCGACAATATCCCCGGCGTGCCGGGCGTTGGCGAAAAGACGGCGATGGCGCTCATCCAGAAATACCAGAGCATCGACGAAATTTACCGGCTGCTCCCCGATATCGAGGCCAAGCCGAACGTCATCAAAAAGCTCACCGAGGGCGAGGAGAGCGCACGCCAGAGCTTCCACCTCGCGACCATCGTGACGGACGCACCACTCGAATTTTCTCCGCAGGACAATCTGCGCAAGGCGCCGTCAGACACGCTCTACCCGCTCTTTATGAAGCTGGAATTTACCAAGCTCATCGACAAATACGGTCTCAAGCCGCCCGCCGACATCCCCGCCGCCGAGGAGCCGGTCGACCTCACCGTGACCGCCGAGGCCGTGACCACGGCGGAAAAGGCCAAGGAATATCTCTCGCTCTTCCGCAAGGCGGAGCACGTGACGCTGCTGGCACTGCCGGACCTTTCCGGCGTGATCGTCGACTTCATTGCAGGCGAATCGACCGCCGTCTCTGCCGAGTTCTACTTCAGCCGCTACGAGGGCGACTGGAACGCGCTGCTGCGCGCCCTGTTCTCGGATGATATCAAGAAAGTCAGCCACAACGTCAAGGACCTCCAGCGCACACTGCTCGAAAACGACCTTCCCATCGAAGGGTTCATTTTTGACACCGCGCTCGCAGGGTACCTGCTCGACGCGACGGCGGGCAAGTACGATATCGCGTCGCTCTTCGCCGCCTACTTCCACCAGACGCTTGCCGAGCCGAAGCACTTAGATCCAGACGCTTTCTCGATGCTCGGCGACACGGCCGAGGCCGAGACGGCGTTCCACGTCTATACCAGCGCCGTCGATGCGCTGTATGAGGCCTTTGCCCCCGAACTTGAGAAGCGCGAGCTGCACGAGCTCTATTATGAGGTTGAGCTGCCCCTCTGCGCCGTACTCGCGCGCATGGAGCACGCGGGCATGCGCGTGGACGCGAACGCTCTCGCGGCCTTCGGCAGCGAGATGGAAGTGCAGCTCAAGACGCTCGAGCAGCACATCTATGAAGAGGCCGGCGGGCCGTTCAACATCAATTCCCCCAAGCAGCTCGGCGAGGTGCTCTTTGAACGCTTGCAGCTCCCGCACGGCAAAAAGACGAAGACCGGCTGGTCGACGAACGCGGACGTGCTCGAAAAACTGCGGTGGGAGAATCCCATCGTCGAAGAGGTTTTGCAGTACCGCCAGTACGCGAAATTCCGCTCGACCTACTGCGACGGTCTTTTGAAGGTCATCGCGCCCGACGGGCGCATCCACACGAGCTTCCAGATGACCGTCACGGCGACGGGCCGTTTGAGCTCGACCGAGCCGAATTTGCAGAATATCCCCACGCGCACGCAGCTCGGCAGCGAATTCCGCCGCATGTTCGTCCCCGCGGACGGCTGCGTGCTCGTCGACGCGGACTACAGCCAAATCGAGCTGCGGCTGCTCGCGCACATCGCGGACGACGAGGCGATGAAGCAGGCGTTTCTGACCGGCGAGGACATCCACACCGTCACGGCCGCGCAGGTCTTCGGCGTGCCGACTGATCAGGTCACCAAGCAGATGCGCTCGCACGCGAAGGCCGTGAATTTCGGCATCGTATACGGCATTTCCGCCTTCTCGCTCGCGCAGGACATCGGCGTGCCGGTGTACGAGGCGAAGGAATATATCGAGACGTACTTTAAGCGCTTCCCCGGCATCCGCCGCTATATGGATGAGGTCGTCGCGCAGGCGAAGGAGCGCGGCTATGTCGAAACACTGATGCACCGCCGCCGCGCGCTGCCCGAGCTGGCGGCGAGCAACTTCAATACCCGTTCGTTCGGCGAGCGTGTCGCGCGCAACATGCCCATCCAGGGCACAGCCGCAGACGTCATCAAGCTCGCAATGGTGCGCGTCGACGAGCGGCTGCACAAGGAAAACTTAAAGGCAAAGCTCATTTTGCAGGTGCACGACGAACTCATCGTCGAGTGCCCGGAGGAGGAAAAGGAGACGGTCGCACGGCTCCTCACCGAGGAGATGGAGGGCGCAGTGCACCTCTCCGTTCCCCTGACCGCCGAGGCCCGCTGGGGCATAAACTGGCTGGAAGCCAAATGACCGGAGGAAACCAATGGAACAGTTAAAGAAAAAAGTCCGCATCGTGCCGATGACGAACGAATATTTGAATGACGTTGCCGAGCTTGAGCGCACATGCTTCTCGAACCCCTGGTCGCGCAACATGCTCGCAGAGGAGCTTGAAAACGCGTGCTCGGCCTTCTTAGTCGCGCTGGATGCAGAAAACGGCAGCGTCGTCGGCTACGCGGGGCTGCTCGCCGTCGTGGACGAGGGCTGCATCACCAAGATGGCCGTCCGCCCCGACTGCCGCCGCGGCGGTGTGGCGGGGCAGCTTCTCGACGTGTTTATCCGCTTCGCCGAGGGCAGCGGCCTTGCGTTCTTGACGCTTGAGGTGCGTGAGAGCAACTATGCCGCCATCGCGCTGTACGGCAGCCGCGGCTTCCGCGGCGAGGACCGCCGCAAAAACTACTACGACCACCCGAAAGAGGACGCCATCATCATGACGAAGGAATTCGGCGCGGCAGAAGCGGAGGCGCAGCAATGAAAATTCTCGCTTTCGAATCCTCCTGCGACGAAACCGCCGTCGCGGTCGTCGAGGACGGGCGCAAAATCCTCTCCGACGCCATCGCGTCGCAGGCCGACCTGCACGCGCTCTACGGCGGCGTCGTGCCGGAGATCGCGTCGCGCAAGCACATCGAGGCCATCGCCGCGCTGACCGATCAGGCGCTCAAGGAGGCGGGCGTCGAGAAAAAAGACATCGACGCCGTGGCCGCGACCTACGCGCCGGGTCTCATCGGCGCGGTGCTCGTGGGGATGAACTTTGCCAAGAGCGCGGCCTACGCGCTGAATGTGCCGCTCATCCCTGTGCACCACATCCGCGGCCACATCGCCGCGAATTACTTAGCGTTCCCAGAGCTTGAGCCGCCGTTTCTGGCGCTGTGCATGTCCGGCGGCAACACGCTCATCGTCGACGTGCGCGACTACACGGACTTTGCGCTCCTCGGCGCGACGCGCGACGACGCGGCGGGCGAGTGCTTCGACAAGGCCGCGCGCGTGCTCGGCCTTCCCTACCCCGGCGGCGCGGCGATGGACAAGCTCGCCCACGAGAGCGAGGGCGGCGTCTACGAGCTGCCGCGCGCGAAGATTGACGGGTGCCCTCTCGATATGAGCTTTTCAGGCCTCAAGACCGCCGTCGTAAACCTTGCCCACAACGCCGAGCAGACGGGAAAGCAGCTCGACCGTGCGGCGCTTGCGCGCGACTTCACGCAGGCCGTTGTCGACGAGCTCGTCCCGCGCGCAATGCTCGCCATGCAGCAAAGCGGGCGCAAGGTACTCGTCGCCGCAGGCGGTGTCGCCGCGAACTCGTTCATCCGCGCAGAGCTCGAAAAGGAGTGCCGAAAGCACGGCTGCCGGCTCTACATGCCGCCGCTCAAGCTCTGTGGTGACAACGGCGCGATGATCGGCGCACAAGGGTATTATGAGTATCTCGCCGGCGCGCGAGCGGATTGGGCGCTGAACGCGTATGCGACGAGAGATATTGACGATCCTATCGTCTGAGGGGTTTACAGCGCGGCAGCGCTGGTTCTTATTCCCCTGCACCGTGCAGGGGGGGCGATCAAGGGGGATATTCTCTTTCCTCGGAAAGAGAATATCCCCCTTTGACCCCCAAGAG
>OLNM01001456.1_pt1 | contig 17621 bp, 11 predicted proteins | sample 1672391 | NCBI WGS metagenome assembly OLNM01 (sample SAMEA3136680, study PRJEB25190) | human gut metagenome | reverse complement strand
CCCAACGACTAATCAACCAGACGCCCAGGGTAGTCTTTTTGGGACGGGGCTTTTTTAGCTACCCAATCTGGGGCCTTTAAAGCTTGAGCCGCTCATTGAGATAGGGCAGCTAAAAAAGCCCCGTCCCAAAAAGACTACCCGTGCCCCAACTGCCGGCCCCTGTTACATGAAAGCGCCCTCAAGCGGATGTGCTTGAGGGCGTTTCTTGCCTGACTAGCTTTCGATATAGTCTTTGAGCTTGCTGGAGCGGCTGGGGTGGCGGAGCTTGGCCAGGGTCTTGGACTCGATCTGGCGGATGCGCTCGCGCGTGACGCCAAACTCGCGGCCGACTTCCTCGAGCGTGCGGGGATGTCCGTCGACAAGGCCAAAGCGCAGCTCGATAACCTTGCGCTCACGATCGGCAAGCGAGTCGAGCACCTGGGTGAGCTGCTCCTGCAGCATGGAGAAGCTGGCGGCATCGGGCGGAACGATGGCCTGGGAGTCCTCGATAAAGTCGCCCAGCTGGGAATCCTCTTCCTCGCCGATAGGAGTCTCGAGCGACACGGGCTCCTGCGAGATCTTCTGAATCTCGCGGACGCGGTCGGCACTCATGTCCATCTCGGCACCGATCTCCTCGGGGGTCGGGTCGCGACCCAGATCCTGGAGGAGCTGGCGCTGCACGCGGACAAGCTTGTTGATGGTCTCGACCATGTGCACGGGAATACGGATGGTACGGGCCTGGTCGGCGATGGCGCGGGTGATGGCCTGACGGATCCACCACGTGGCGTACGTGGAGAACTTGAAGCCCTTCTGGTAGTCGAACTTCTCGACGGCGCGAATCAGACCGAGGTTGCCCTCCTGGATCAGATCCAGGAACAGCATGCCGCGACCGACGTAGCGCTTGGCGATGGAGACGACCAGACGGAGGTTGGCGCTGATGAGCGCCTGCTTGGCCTCGAGGCCCACGTTCTCGATACGAGTCAGACGACGCATCTCGGCGCGAGTGAGCTCGATCTCGCCCGCCTCGGCGGCCTCGAGCTTCTCGGTGGCCTCGAGACCGGCCTCGATCTTCATGGCCAGATCGACCTCTTCGGAGGCGGTCAGCAGGTCGACTTTGCCGATCTCCTTAAGGTACATACGAACCGGGTCACCGGTCAGCATCACCGTGGAGGCATCGATGCCACGCACGCGAGAACGCGAACGGGACGTGCGGACGGTGCGCTTCTTTTTGCTCTTGCAAGAACCCATCTCGGCATCGGCCTGACGGGCCATCTTAAGCTCATGATCGTCGAGCGAGCCGGAATCGTGCTCCTCGTCGTCATCGAAATCGTCGGTATCGTTATCGTCATCGTCGACGTCCATGGGGGCGTCGTCGTTTCCGCTCGCGGAGATAATCTGGATGCCGCTGTTGCGCAGCGCGGAATAGACCGCGTTGAGCTGCTCGTCAGAAACATCGATATCCTTCAGGACGACCTGGATCTCGTCCTCGGTTACCGAAGTCCTGTTTGAGCCGTTGCCCATGAGCTTAGCAACGTAGGATTCCAGCCCAGTACCCGTGCTCTCAGTCTTTTTTGGCACAGATTCTCCCTTCATAGTCCACAGGACTCAATACTTTAGCACACACAAAGACGTCTATACCCAAAATAAAGACAGGATATAGGCGAGAATACGCTGGTTGACCACAACATCTAGGCTTGTTCGGTGCCTGCGGCCTCCAGGCCGATCAAACGGAACGGGTCCGCCACGCCGCCGATCGACTTTTGCAGTTCGCGTTGACGCTGCGAATCCTGCGCGGCCTGCACGGTCAGCGCGCGACGAGCCTCATCATCGAGCGAACGGTCCTGGCGCAGCTTGGCCTGAGCAGCCCGCATACGGCGCTTGATGGTGTAAAGCTCAAGCGTATCGAGCATAAAGACGATGTTCGTCTCGGTGGGGTGCTTGCTCGTCGCCGAGATGCGCCCGGCGCTGACAAGCGAAGCCGCCTCGGGACACACCGCGCGCGCGGCGTCCATGCACGCCGCGGGATCGGTGCCCGGCGGCGTCGCGAGCACGGCCCACGCGATGGACTCGTGACGGGGGTCCACCCACTCAATCGAGCAGATGCGATCGGCGTACGTGCGGAATAGGTCGGGGTAGCTGGTGAGCATCGTCAACAGCTCGCGCTCCCCCGCCAGAGACTTCCGCTCCAGATCGGTCAGCACGATCGGCGTCGCCGGAACGGAAGCGGTCGAAGCAGACCCCGCGGGCGCCGCGTCCATGCCAGCAGGCACATCGATCGGCGGCATATCGTCGACGACCTCGACCGGCGCGGCCCCGTAGGCCTCGAGCGGCACATAGTCGTACGGTTCCTCCTCGACCGGTGCGGATACCGGCGGCGTCGTCCCCGACGCCCAGGCGCCGCGAGATGCCCCCTGCGGACCGGACACCCGACCGCCCGCGCCTCCTGCGCGCTCGGCCTGTGCCCGCTGGCGCTCGTAGTTCTGCTCGCGACGACGCTCGGCGTCCTCGCGTTTGGCGACATCGCGAAACACACGGCCCGAGCTCGAGCGTACCGTCTCCAAATCCAGGCCCAGAAGGTCGGCGATCTGGATAAAGTACGTATCGATCATGTAGCTATCGCGCAGCGGATAGATGAGCGTCAGCGCATCCTCGAGCGCCTTGGCGCGACCGCCCGGCGTGGTAATGTCGCTCGACTCCTGCAGTGAGCGGTACACAAAGTCCATGAGGGGCTCGGCGGCGTCGATACGCGCCTGCAGTGCCTCGCCACCATGCGCCGTGATGAACTCCATGGGGTCGTTACCGTCGGGAAGCACCACGCAGCGCAGGTCCATCGAATCCTGCTCGATAAACTGAATCGCGCGGCGCGCGGCCTTTTGACCAGCGGCGTCACCATCGAACATATACACAATGCGCTTGGCAAAACGGGTGAGCGTCTTTACGTGATGTTCCGTCAGCGCCGTGCCCAGCGTGGCGACGACGTTTTTGATCCCCGCCTCCCAGCAGGCGATGCAATCGGTATATCCCTCCACCACGATGGCGGTATCCTGCGCGACGATAAACTCCTTGGCCCAGTTAAAGCCGTAGAGGTTTCTCTTTTTATGAAACACACTCGTCTCGGCGGTGTTGAGGTACTTGGGTTGACCGTCGCCCATAATACGACCGCCAAAGGCGATGTTATGACCCTGTTCGTCAAAGATGGGAAACATCACGCGGTCGTAAAAACGATCGGCGAGCTGTCCGCGCCCGCGGCTCACGGCCACGTTGGCGTCGATCATCTCCTGCGGGGTAAAGCCCTTCTGCGACAGATGGGCCACCAACATATTGCGACCCGGCGCAAAGCCCAGGCAGTAGCGACGGCAGACGTCGCCACCCATACCGCGGCTGGCAAAGTACTCGCGCGGACGGCTGTCCTTACCGCGCATGAGCATGGTGTGATAGAACTGGGCCGTCTCGGCGCACAGGTCATAGATGCGGGCGCGCTTGGTGCCGCGATCGCGCTGCGCGCCGGTATCGTGCAGCTCAATGCCGGCACGATCGGCCAGGTAGCGAATCGACTCGGGAAAGCTCAGGTTCTCGCGCCTCATGATGTAGGTGAAAACGTCGCCGCCCTCGCCGCAGCCAAAGCAGTGCCACACCTGCGTAGCGGGGATAATGTGAAACGATGGGGTCTTTTCGCCATGGAAGGGGCAGCAACCCCAAAACTCATGGCCGCGGGGCTTGAGCTCAACCGTTTCCTGCACAATGGCAACCAGGTCGGACGCAGCGCGCACCTGGTCTTTCTCCTCATCGCTAATCACGGATGCTCACCCCCTGCTCACCCAAGTTATGACGGATATCGTCAATATTACCCTCGACGGTCGCGATAAGCTCGTTCAGCGAATCGAACACGCGCGAAGGACGCAGCCAACGCGTAAACGCCAACGAAACCGAACGTCCATACAGGTCGCCCGCATACCCGATCAAGTTGGCCTCGAGATGCGCCGAGGCGGCATCGTCGGCATACGTCGGCGGCAGGCCCACGTTGACGGCAGCGGGCCACACGGTATCGTCGACCAGCACAAGGCCCTCGTAGACGCCATCGGCAGGCAGCTGGATTCCGTTTGGCACCAACAGGTTTGCCGTCGGAAATCCCATATCGGAGCCCTCGTGGCGACCGCGGATCACGCCGCCGCGCACCATATAGGGACGGCCGAGTAGATCGGCTGCCAGCTCAACATGGCCCAAGCTCAGCTCACGTCGAATGCGGGTGGCGCAGATAGCCTCGCCGGCCTCGCACAGCAAATTGTGCCCATACACGTCAACACCGCGCTCGACACCCCATGCCTGCATCTCGGCAACGCCCGAGGCACCGCCGCGGCCCAGCCTAAAATCGCTGCCAACGCGAATGGAGCGAATGTCGACAACATGCGCCAACAGCTCAAGAAAGCCCACGTGGTCGAGCGACGCTACCGCAGGCGTAAAGGGAACAGCCACCACGGCATCGACCCCAGTCTGAGCCAGGGCATGCAGGCGGTCGGCCGTCGTCATCAATTTTTGAGCGGGCGCAGGGCACACCACAACATCTGGATCAGGGTCAAACGTTACGACAACCGCTTTGCAGCTGCGGACGCGCGCATCGCGAATGACCGCGTCGATCAGCTCACGATGTCCCCTATGCACGCCATCGAACACGCCGATGGCAATCGAGGCGGCACCCATAGACTCGCAGTCACCAAAAGCATCAGCCAAAACGATGCGGGCCTCCGCCGCGCCCACAAAAAAAGTGCGCGCGAGCTCGCGAGGGTCCAGCATCATCGAACACCGCCGATCGCCTGCGGAAAGACGTGCTCCATCACAAAGCGACCATCCTCGATACGAGCCAAAGCCTTGAGCCCGCCATCGAGCACCAGCGCAAACGGTGCCTTCGACACATCGAAGCCGGCAAGCGCGCGATCAATAGGAATACGACGTCCGCACAGCAGATCTTCCGCAAGATTGCCCGGCAAGTCGACGCGCGTGGCGCCGAGGGCCGCAATGGGGTCCAAGGCAAAGCCGGCAGCGGACTCGGCAGAAAGCTCCTCGATCGCATGGCAGGCACCGATGGAGACAATGCCAGAAGCGGTACGGCGCAGCGCAGAAATATGCGCGGCACTATCGCAGGCGCGACCCAGGTCGCGAGCGAGCGCACGGATATAGGTGCCCTTGCTCACCGAGAAGGCAACGGTCCAAATGCAGGAATCGCCCTCGTCACTCACGGCGATCAGGTCGGCAGAATATACCTCGACCGGACGCGCAGGCAACTCAACGGCATTGCCCTCACGTGCAGACTTATAGGCGCGCACGCCGTTGACCGAAATAGCCGAAAACGCCGGCGGAACCTGCATCTGAGGGCCCAGTATGGCGCTCAAGCGCTCACGGGCATAGGCCGGATCGCGCAGCTCGGGGGCAACGGGCACCGTGCGGACGGCCTCGCCCTCCGCGTCATCGGTATTGGTCTCGACGCCAAACGAGATGTCGGCGACATAACTTTTGGTATCGAGGGTTAGCATGCCCAGCAGACGGGTCGCCTGGCCCACGCCCACCACCATGACACCCGAGGCCATGGGGTCGAGCGTACCGGCATGGCCGACGCGTCGCTCATGGAGGGCGCGCCGGCACTGCGATACCACGTCGTGGGACGTGCAGCCCACCGGCTTATCGACGGCGAGCAGCATATTCAATTGAGAAGGCGTACGACGAGCCATGTACCATCCAAAAAGTTAGAGCTCGACGGTCACCGAAGCGGGATCCTCCCCCACCAGCTCGGCCAGCATGGGAAGTGCCACGGCGAGCGTCTCGCGAATCGTTCCGTTGTTGGAAAAGCCGGCGGCGGCATGATGCCCGCCACCGCCAAAGTTGGCAGCAATCTCGGAGACATCCATGTCGCCCTTGGAGCGCAGGTTGCCGCGCACCTTGGTATCGCCCTCGATGCCCTTTAGGAACAGGCAGACCTCAACGCCCATCACCGAACGCACCACATCGACCAGACCGTCGCACTCATCCGAAGTGACGCCGCAGGCCTCGAGGTCGCTCTGGTACGCATAACTATATGCCACGCGACCGTGCGCCACGGTCTTGATACGACCCATAACGATGGACTTGAGATGCAAGAACTCTACGCGCATGCTCTGGTAGACCTCGAGCGCGACGCGCGCCGGATCGGCACCGTGCGCGACCAGGCGCGAGGCGGCATGGAACGCAGCAGCATCGGCGTTTTGGTACTGAAAACGACCGGTATCGGTCACCAGGCCGCACAGCAGGCAGGTCGCGACACCGTTGCGAGCCACAATGCCGCAATTGTCCAAAAAGCGGTCGATGATCATGGCGCAGGCCGCGGCGCCGACGCACCTCAGGCTCAGCTCGGCAAATTCCTCCCGCGCCGGATGGTGATCGAAGCACACCACATGCGACGAGCGGCGGAGCACCTCGGCGGAGTTGTTCAGACGCTCGACGACCGGCACGTCCACGGAGATGAACAGATCCGGATTGCCGGTATACGCAGATGCCGGCACCAGACGGTCGGCGCCCTCCATAAAGCGGTAGATGCGCGGAACCGGGTCATCGTCTGCCAGCAACAGGGCAATGTCCTTGTTGGGGAAAAACTTCATAAGCGATAAGCCCAGACCCAGCACGGAGCCCAGGGCGTCACCATCGGGAGACGTATGTCCCGAAATCGCAATGGAGGACGCACCCTCGATGAGCTCGAGGATGCGTCGCTGAATATCTGCAGACTCGCACGATGCGAGGTCGGCGGAATTACTCATCTAAAGCTGCCTCCTGGGCGGCATCCGCTATGGGATAGCCGTCCTCGTCCTTTTCGATCGCCAGCGTGGCCGGGACATTCTCCAGCGCACGCGTAATGCGCTCGGCCTCATCGGTCGAGCGATCGATGCGAAAATCGAGCTCGGGCGTGACGCGCCAGTCGAGCGAGCGAGCCAACAGACTGCGAATGCGACCCTTGGCGCTGGCGAGCGCCTCCATGACCTCATCGTAGCGGCTCGCATCGCACGACACGTACACGCGCGCGAACGAACGGTCCACCGCGACCTCGACCGCGGTCAGGGTGACCAGGTCGAGACGCGGATCGGAAACCTCAAAGAGAAGGATATAACCGAGCTTCTCGCGAAGCTGCTCGCCCAGACGGCGGGTTGCCTGCGTTTGCTTCATAGCGCTACCCCCTACTCGGTACGGGCAACCTGGTCGATACGGTAACCCTCGATCTGGTCGCCGGGCTTGATGTCCTGGAAGTTCTCCAGGCCAATGCCGCCCTCGGAACCGCTCTTGAGGCTCTTGGCCTCGTCCTTGTAGTGGCGCATCGAGGCGATCTTACCGTTAAAGACAACGATGCCGTCGCGCACCAGGCGCACGGAATCGGTCGCGGCGATCTCGCCCTCCTCGACGCGGACACCGGCGGCGATACCGACTTTGGGCACCTTAAAGGTGTCCAGGACGGTCGCGGTACCCGTGGAGACCTCGACCTCGGTGGGCTTGAGCATGCCGATACGGGCAGCGTCGAGCTCCTCGAGGCACTTGTAGATAACGTCGTAGCAACGAATCTCGACGCCCTCGCGCTCGGCAGCGGAGCGGGCCTTACCGTCGGGACGCACGCCAAAGCCAATGATGATGGCGTTGGAGGCGTCGGCCAGGACGACGTCGGTCTCGTTGATGGCACCGACCGCGGAGTGGATCGTGTTGATGCGGACCTCGGACTGATCCATCTTGTCGAGCGAGTCCTGAAGGGCCTCGATGGAGCCCTGGACGTCGGCCTTGATGATCAGGTTGAGCTCCTTGACCTCGGCGTCGGCGATGGTCTCGAAGAGGTTCTCGAGCGTGACGTGCTTCACGCGGCTCTGCTCCTCGATACGGGCCTTGAGCGAGCGCTCATCGGCCAGGGCGCGCGCCTCGCGCTCGTCCTCGAACACGCGGAACTCGTCGCCGGCGTTGGGAACGGACTGCAGGCCCAGGATCTCAACGGCATCGGAGGGACCGGCCTCGGTGACGGCGCGGCCCTTGGGGTCGAGCATGGCGCGGACGCGGCCATAGGTAAGGCCGGCGACCAGCGTATCGCCCACGTGCAGGGTACCGCGGGTCACGAGCACGGTAGCGACCGAGCCGCGGCCCTTGTCGAGCTTGGCCTCGAGGACGTTGCCCGAGGCGAAGGTATCGGGGTTGGCCTTGAGCTCGAGCACGTCGGCCTGGAGCAGCACGGTCTCCAGAAGGTCGTCGATACCGATCTTCTGCTTGGCCGAGATGTTGACGAACATGTTCTGTCCGCCCCACTCCTCGGGGATGACGCCGTACTCGGTGAGTTCCTGGCGTACACGGTCGGGGTTGGCGCTGGGCTTATCGATCTTGTTGACGGCGACGACGATGGGAACGCCGGCGGCCTTGGCGTGGTTGATCGACTCGACCGTCTGGGGCATGACGCCGTCGTCGGCGGCGACGATCAGGATGACGATGTCGGTCACCTTGGCGCCACGGGCACGCATGGCCGTAAAGGTAGCGTGGCCCGGGGTATCGATGAAGGTGATCTTGCGGTCGTTGATCATGACCTGCGAAGCGCCGATGGCCTGGGTAATGCCGCCAGCCTCGCCGGCAGCGACGCCGGTGTGGCGGATGGCGTCGAGCAGGCTCGTCTTGCCGTGGTCGACGTGACCCATGACGGTGACGACCGGGGCGCGGGGCTTAAGGTCGGCGGGATCGTCGTAGAACGAGAAGGTGTTCTCCTCCTCGGGGGTGATGATCCTGATCTGACGGCCCAAGTCGTCGGCAACGAGCTCGACAAGGTCGTCGGACATGGACTGCGTCATGGTGAGCGGCGTGCCCAGCAGGAACAGGCGCTTGATGATGTCGTTGGCCGGAACGTCGAGCGCCTCGGCAAGCTCCTGGACGGTAACGCCCTGGGAGACCTTGATGGCGTCGAGCTCCTCGGGGTTCACGCCCTGGGCCAGCGCCTCCTCAATCTTGCGCTCCTCCTGAGCCTTAGCGGCCTCGCGCTCGCGCTTCTCCTTGCGCTTCTTGCGGCGACCGGTGGACTCGCGAGAGGCCTCCTCGACGGCGGCACGGGCCTCCTCGAGAACCTTCTCGCGGCTGTACTCCTCGGCCTCGCGCGCCATGCGGCTGTAGTGGTCCTCTTCGCTGTTGTGACCACCCTTGCGCTTCTTGCCCTTGCCCTGCTTATCGGGGTTGGGGAAATCCATGCCGGCAGCGACATTGTTGCTGGCATTGGTGCGATGGCTGTGCGGGCGGCTCTCGGAGGCGTTGCGCTCGGAGTTGTTGTCGGAAGCGTTGCGATCGTTACGACGGCCACCGCGGCGGTCGTTGTTGCCGCCACGACGGTTACCGCGCTCGGCGGCGCGCTCGGCCTTGGCCTTGTCCTCGGCGTCCTTCTTCTCCTTGAGCACGGTCTCCTGTGCGGCGATCTGATCGAGCAGCGAACGGAAGCGCGAACCGGAGTCGGAAGCGGGAACGGCGCGGCGCTGGGCCTCGCGAGCAGCCTCCTCCTTTTCGCGGGCAAGGCGCTCCTGCTCGGCCTTCTTCTTGGCCTCGGCCTCGACACGGGCTGCCTCCTCGGCAGCCTGGGCGGCGGCAAACTGGCGGCGCTCCTCCTCGCGTGCCTTCTCGGCGGCGATGCGCTCGCGCTCGGCCTCGGCGGCACGCGCTGCCTCCTCGGCGGCGGCAGCCTCCTCCTCGGCCTGCTTGGCGGCCTCGACTTCCTGGGCGCGGGCCTCGATCACCGAGGCAAGCTGCTTGCGGACCATGGCAACATAAGCGTCCTCCAGCGCGGAGGAAGCAGACTTAGCGGGAATCTTCATTTCGGCGAGGTGACCCATCAGTTCCTTGGAGGTCATGCCGAACTCTTTGGCCAGGGTGGACACACGGACTTTTGCCATATGACTTCACCTACCCTTTCTGGCACCTTGGGTGCCTAGAGACTGAACGAGCGTGGGATGTGCGCCGGAACCTGTCCAGCGCAACCGCGCGCTAGATCAGGTCCTCCGCATCATCGAAGGCGTCGGTGTCGTGGACACCGCAGAAACGGGAACCGGGACGGGCCTGGTTGCGGCACTGGATGCCGTCCTCGGACACGTACTCGCAGCGACGGGCGTCGTCATCCTCCTCGTCACCGATCAGGTCGGCGGCAGGCTCCTCGTGAACGGGAACGTTCTTGAGGATGTCGGCGGCAAGGGTCTCGGACTTAATGTCGATGTGCCAGCCGGTCAGGCGTGCGGCCAGGCGGGCGTTCTGGCCCTCCTTGCCGATGGCGAGCGAAAGCTGGTCGTCGGGCACGATGACGCCGGCATAGGCCTTCTCCTCGTCGATAAGGACGCGAGTGACCTTGGCGGGCGACAGGGCGTTGGCGACGTAGACGGCCGGATCGGCATCCCAAAGGATGACGTCGACGCGCTCACCGCGCAGCTCACCCACGACGGCACGCACACGGCTGCCCTTGGGGCCGACGCAGGCGCCCACGGGATCCAGGCGGTCATCGAGCGAGTGGACGGCGACCTTGGAGCGCTGGCCGGGCTCGCGGGCGATCGACTTGATCTGGACGGTGCCCTCATAGATCTCGGGCACCTCCTGCTCAAACAGACGACGCATGAGCTCGGGGTGGGTACGCGAGATAACGATCGGCGGACGGCTGTGCTCGCCGCGAACCGGCGGAAGCGTGGAGTTGGGGTCGCGAACGTCAATGATCACGGCCTTGATGTGCTGGTTGTGCAGATAGCGCTCGCCCATGGGGCGCTCGTTGCGCTCGTTCTCGTAGCGGCGCTGATCAAAGTGCGGAAGCTCGGCCTCGACGCCTTCGCGGATCTTGACGATCGTAAAGTCGGGTGTGGACTGCAGTACGGTACCGCTGATGAGGTCGCCGATACGGCCGGAGAACTCCTCGTAGATCTGCTCGCGGGCGGAGTTGCGCACGATGGCGTTGATCTCGGCCTTGGCGTGCTGGGCGGCGATGCGGCTGGTGTTCTTGGGGGTGACGTCGATCTCCTCGAACTCGGTGAAGTTGCCCTCCTCGTCCATGGAATCGTCGATCGGCTCCAGGCGGTAGACATAGATCTTGCCGGTGGTGCGGTCGATGGTCACCTTGGCGCCCCACTCAAGATGCAGGATCTCGGCATAGCTCTTGGCGAGCGACTGCTCCAGGCGGTCGATCAGGTAGAGCTGGTCGATGTGCTTCTCCTGGCAAAGCTCCATCAGGGCGGACATCATGTCGGATGCTGCCATGTTAGTTTCCTTCCTTCGCGGGCTTGAAGTCATAGACGGGCTTCAACTTGCACTTTTTAACATCGGAATAATCGAGGGTGACAGACTCGCCGTCCTCGAGCTCGAGGGTTACGTTGGTCTCGGTCGCGGCGGCAATCTTGCCGGAGTACTTGCGACGGCCCTCGGTGGCGGTGGAGGAAAGCTCGCAGTCCTCGCCCACAAAGCGGGCAAAGTCACGCGGACGGCGCAGCGGGCGCGCCATACCCGGGCTCGACACCTCGAGCGTATAGCTCGAAGAGATGGGGTCGAGCTCCTCGATCACGTCGCCGACCCACTTGGTGTTGGCCGTGACGTCGTTGAGCGACAGGCTCTGACCCTCGGCACCCTCGATACGCACACGCACGCAGGGGGCCTTGGTGGCACCCACGAGCTCAACGTCGACAATATCGACATCGTGCTGGGGAGCGACGGCCTCGAGCGCGTCGATGATCGCCTGCTCGGTCTTGGTCTTGACCATTGCGGCACCTCCATCCATACAAAAAAGAAGCGGGGCCGAAACCCCACTTCTTTCAATTACAACTTCATTTGCAAGCAAACTATACCAATACCTGCGAAAACGTGCAACCATAGCACAAACCCGCAGGTCAGCGTGAGCACAGGTTCTCCACAAGAAATGGATAATTGGGTGTAGTCGCAAGTATCCATATCCAAAAAGAGGGACGACCCAGCCGGATCGCCCCTCGTTTATTGTGCATCAACTATATGCGCAAGGTTTACTTAACCACCAGGTTGACCAGCTTGCCGGGCACGCAGATGGCCTTGACGACCGTCTTGCCCTCGAGCCACTTGGCAACAGCGGCCTCGGCGGCAGCCTGCATCTCCTCGTTGGAGGCATCGCGGGCCACATCGATGCGGCCGCGGACCTTACCGAGCACCTGGACGACGATCTGCACCGTGTCCTCGATGGACTCGGCCAGGTCAAACTCGGGCCAGGCGGCGGTGTAGGCGTTGCCCTCGCAGCCGAGTGCCTCGTGCCACAGCTCATCGGCCCAGAACGGGCAGATGGGGGCAAGGACGCTCACGATGTCCTTGGCCACGCCGTAGCACAGTGCCTTGTCGCGCGATGCGCCCTCGGTGGCGTTGAGGTAGGCGCTCGCCGCGTTGACGAGCTCCATGACGGCCGAGATCGCGGTGTTAAACTGGCCGCGATCGAAGTCCTCGGTGCACTTGGCGATGGTGCGGTGACGCTCGCGATAGAGCTTCATCGCGGTCTCGTCGAGCACGGACTTGTCGAAGGCAACGTTGGCGTCACCCGACTGGACAAGCTGCCACACGATACGCCAGGCGCGCTTGATAAAGCGGTTGGCACCCTCGACGGCCTTGGGATCCCAGTCAAAGTCCTTCTCGGGCGGGGCGATAAACAGGATCGCCAGACGCATGGTGTCGGCGCCGTAGGGCTCGATAACCGAGCTCGGAGGTACGACGTTGCCCTTGGACTTGGACATGGTGTCGCCGTTCTCGTCCTTGACCATGCCCTGGCACAGCAGGTTGGTAAAGGGCTCGTCCACGCTCAGCAGACCCAGGTCGCGCAGCGCCTTGGTAAAGAAGCGGCTGTAGAGCAGGTGCAAAATGGCGTGCTCGATGCCGCCGATGTAGTTATCGACGGGCATCCAACGGTCTGCCGCCTCGCGGGAGAAGGGCAGCTCGGTGTTGTGCGGGTCGGTATAGCGCAGGTAATACCAGCTGGAGCAGGTGAAGGTGTCCATGGTATCGGTCTCGCGCTTGGCCGGGCGGCCGCAGACCGGGCAGGTGGTCTCGTAGAAGTCCTTGCACTCGGCGAGGGTCTCGCCGGCGCCCAGGTCCAGGTTCTCGGGCAGCGTCACCGGCAGCTGGTCCTCGGGCACGGGCACAATGCCGCAGTGCTCGCAATGGATGGCCGGGATGGGGTTGCCCCAATAGCGCTGACGGCTGATGAGCCAGTCGCGCAGGCGGAACTCGACCTTGCGACGACCGCAGCCCATGGCCTCGAGGTCGGCCACGATGGCAGCCTCGCCCTCGGAGTGCTTACCGCCGCGCATGCCGGTGTACTTGCCGGACTGGACGAGCGTGCCCTCGGCAGCGTGGGCGCAATCCCAGTCGACGGTCTCGGCATGGAAGGTATCGATGGTCTCGCCACTGGCCTCAACGGCAGCGCGGTCGTCATCGTCCAGGATGATCGGGACGATCGGGAGGTCGTACTTGCGGGCAAACTCAAAGTCGCGCTGGTCGCCGCAGGGAACGGCCATGACGGCGCCGGTGCCGTAATCGGCAACGACATAGTCGGCAACCCACACGGGAACCTTCTCGCCGTTGACGGGGTTAACCACGTAGCGGCCCGTAAAGGCACCGTGCTTCTCGAGGGTGCCCTGGGCACGCTCGACGGCAGAGATATGCTTGGAGTCCTCGACGATCTTGGTCACGGCCTCCTCGTACTCCGTGCCCTCGACGAGCTCGTGCAGACGAGCGTACTCGGGAGCCAGGACAAAGAAGGAGACGCCAAAGAGCGTGTCGGCACGCGTGGTGAAGACGGTGATCTTGCCCTCGTCGCCCTCGATGGGATGGCCGTTGGCATCACACAGGGTAAAGTCGACCTCGGCGCCCTCGGAGCGGCCGATCCAGTTGGCCTGCATCTGCTTAACGCGCTCGGGCCAGCCGGGGAGCTTCTCCAGATCGTCGAGCAGCTCCTGGGAGTACTCGGTAATCTTGTAGTACCACTGCTCAAGGTCGCGCTTCTCGGGCTCGGTGCCGCAGCGCCAGCACTTGCCCTCGGTAACCTGCTCGTTGGCCAGAACGGTCTTGCAGTTGGGGCACCAGTTGACCGGGTTCTTCTTGCGGTAGACCAGGCCCTTTTCCCACATCTTCTCAAAGATCCACTGACCCCAGCGGTAATAGTCGGGGCTGCAGGTCTTGACCATGCGATCCAGATCGTAGGAGAAGCCCATGCGCTTCATCGTGGCGAGCGCCTGGTCCATGTTCTTATACGTCCAGGCGGCAGCCTGCGTGTTGTGCTTGATGGCGGCGTTCTCGGCGGGCAGGCCAAAGGCGTCAAAGCCAATGGGGTGCAGCACGTCAAAGCCGCGCATGCGGGCCTGACGGGCCATGGCATCGCCGATGGTATAGTTGCGCGCGTGGCCCATGTGCAGGTCGCCCGAAGGATACGGGAACATCTCGAGCACGTACTTCTTGGGCTTGCTGGCGTCGGTGTCGACGGCAAAGAGGTTGGAGTCCTCCCAGGCCTTCATCCACTTGGACTCAATGGCCTGCGCGTCGTAGGCAGGGATCTCGTCCTTATGATCTGTGCAATCGCACATATCAGCTCCTTTAATCTTAGCTGGGGTCGGTCGGCTTGGCTTTATTCGCTACTGCGGACAGTCCTGCGCAAGACGAAGAGCACATTAAGTGCTCTTCTTTGCGTGCGGAACTTGTAGCGAACAAAGCCAAGCCGACCGACCCTAAGGTTAACTTGACTGATGATAGCAAATACGACAAGCGAGATGCCTGCGACTTGCAGGCATCTCGCTTTATCTTAATAACGTGGTTGGAACTCAACCTTTATGTGCGGCTCTTATCCTATCGATAAGACACAGACTGCTGCGAATCCTTGACGACTACGTCGTGGGCGCCGCCTTCGACGATCGAGGTCGAGCTCACCAGGGTCAGGCGTGCCTTTTTCTGGAGCTCGGGGATCGAGAGGGCACCGCAGTTGCACATCGTGGACTTGATCTTGTAGAGCGTGCCGCCCACGCCGTCCTTAAGGGAGCCGGCGTAGGGAACGTAGGAGTCGACGCCCTCGACGAAGCTGAGCTTTGCGGCGCCGCCCAGGTCGTAGCGCTGCCAGTTGCGGGCACGCGCAGAACCCTCGCCCCAGTACTCCTTCATGTACTGACCGTTTACGTTGACGCGCTCGGTCGGGCTCTCGTCAAAGCGGGCAAAGTAGCGGCCCAGCATCATAAAGTCGGCACCCATGGCAAGGGCGAGCGTCATGTGGTAGTCGTAGACGATACCGCCGTCGGAGCACACGGGCACGTAGACGCCGGTCTCCTCGTAGTACTCGTCGCGAGCGCGGCAGACGTCGATCAGCGCGGTGGCCTGGCCGCGGCCGATGCCCTTGGTCTCACGGGTAATGCAGATGGAACCGCCGCCAATGCCGATCTTGACGAAGTCTGCACCGGCCTTTGCCAGGAAACGGAAGCCCTCGGCATCCACAACGTTGCCTGCGCCCACCTTCACGGTGTCGCCGTAGTGCTCACGGATCCAGGCGATGGTACGGCTCTGCCACTCGGAGTAGCCCTCGGAGGAGTCGATGCAGAGCACATCCACGCCAGCCTCGACCAGTGCGGGCACACGCTGGGCATAGTCGCGGGTGTTGATACCGGCACCGACCACATAGCTCTTGTTGGCATCCAGCAGCTCGTTGACGTTCTTCTTGTGGGAATCGTAGTCCTTGCGGAACACGAAGTATTTCAGGTTGCCCTCAGCATCCACCAACGGCAGCGTGTTGATCTTGTTGTCCCAGATGATATTGTTGCAGTCGTGCAGGGAGGTATTCTCCGGTGCGGTGACCAGCTTCTCGATGGGAGTCATAAAGGTGGTAACAGAAGCATCATCGGGGGTGTGGTTGACACGGTAATCACGGGAGGCCACAATGCCCATCAGCTTGCCGTGAGGAGTGCCGTCGGCAGTAATTGCGATGGTAGAGTGACCGGTGCGGGCCTTGAGCTCCAGCACATCGTGCAGGGTGGCGATAGGAGCCAGGTTGGAATCGGAGACCACATAACCGGCCTTATAGCTCTTGACGCGGCGCACCATGGCAGCCTCGTTCTCAATGCTCTGGGAGCCGTAGATGAAGGACACACCGCCCTCACGTGCCAGTGCAATGGCCAGCTTATCGCCGGAGACCGACTGCATGATGGCACTGATCATGGGGATGTTCATTTCCAGCGGGCAGGCCTCTTCCCCCTTGCGGTACTTGACCAGCGGGGTCTTCAGGCTGACTGCCGTGGGGACATTCTCTGCAGAGGAATAACCCGGAACCAGCAGGTACTCGCCAAAGGTGCGGGAAGGTTCTTCATAGAAATAAGCCATAGTCAAACTCCTTTTCTCTTATCGCAGCATGAAGCATTCTACAACAAAATCATTCATGTTTGAGCCATCTAAATTGATTGTATATACTTTACCACACTCGGCCTCAGAATACAAACCCCTGCCGCGCCAAACTTTATAATTGTCCTTTGCGGAAAAACAGACAAATTGCCAAGCGTTTTCGGGCATTGGTAATACTTTGATTTTTGAAGTATCACTTTTGCAGGCAAAACAGGGCTTGCAGAATGCAAAAAAGCTCGTCCGAAACACCGGACGAGCCCTTTTGCACACGAAGCGGGACACTGCCTGTGCGGCGCATGGGTCATAGCTGTGAAGGAGAACAGCCGGAGGAGGAGGACCCGCGCCCAGTATCCCAAAAAACAAGAAGAAAAAGATTTCACACTCAGCAGGGCTTATGCCCTTGCTGTAACCATATTGTAACTCTTTTGAAACCATTTTGCAATAGGGTTTTGTAATTTTTTTGTAATTTATTTTGTTAACTTTTTATGTCCTGCCCCGCCGGGCTGTCGCAAAGATTATTTCCCTTTTTGTACCTGGTATGGTATACTGGCTATGAATATGCTGCCACAGGCAGAAAAAAGGAGTTTAGGATACGGTATGAAAACAAAATTGGGTATTGTGGGCTGCGGATTTCTGGGCAACATCGTGGCTGACGCGTGGAAGAAGGGTCTGCTGCCGGACTACGAGCTGGTGGGCGTGACCAGCCGCACCCGCGCTTCGGCTGAAAAGACCGCCGCCAACGTCGGCTGCGCCGTCTGCGAGGATGTGGACGCGCTGCTGGCGCTTGAACCGGAGTACATCGTGGAGGCGGCCTCGGTGGAGGCGGTGCGCGCCATGGCCATCCCGGTGCTGAAGCGGGGCGTCAATCTGGTCATTCTGTCCATCGGTGCCTTTGCGGATCTGGATTTCTACGCACAGGTCAAGGCAGCCGCCGTGGAGGGCGGTGCCAAGGTGCACCTGGCCAGCGGTGCCATCGGCGGCTTTGACGTGCTGCAAACTGTCACCCTGATGGCACAGGCGCAGGGTTTGCCGGAGACCGCTGGCATCGAGACCCATACCGGTGCAAAGGGCTTCCGCAACACCCCGGTGTGGGCAGAGCATCTGCTGACCGACACCGAAAAGACCACCGTGTTCACCGGCAATGCAAAGCAGGCCATTGCCACCTTCCCCCGCCGGGTGAACGTGGCAGTGGCTACCTCTCTGGCCACCACCGGCCCCGAGATCACCGGCGTGACCATGCATTCCGTCCCCGGCTGGGTGGGTGACGATCA
>OLNM01001450.1_pt1 | contig 17762 bp, 28 predicted proteins | sample 1672391 | NCBI WGS metagenome assembly OLNM01 (sample SAMEA3136680, study PRJEB25190) | human gut metagenome | reverse complement strand
AAAAGCAAAGTTGCTATACAATGCTGCTCTTTTTCGTGTCCGTAATGTTTTTACCAGATATGAGAAGGAGTATCGGACAGAAAACGAGATCGGAGTTTTTTTGGTTTTCCTAAGATCAAGGATAAATGTAAGGATACTCTTAAAATCATTAAGAGAGTAAAGAAGGAGTTAGAAGAAATCAATGATATGAAAGAAATCAAAAGGAGGACTAATATGTATTATGTAGAAAAAGATGGATTTATCATCCCATGTCGATATAATCCAGAAAAGAAACAATTTGAAGGATATCATGAAACTTTGAATTTGTATGTATTTGCTGACAACTTAGAAAATTTCAAGAAGAGTTTTGAAAATTCATTGCCGGGAGCTGCAGATTATTCAAAAATAGAGCTGCTTCCTGAGAATATCGTATTTGATAAAAATAAATTAAAATTCTGGGAGATAGTTGGTTTCGATCAGTACATGAAATGTTTGATCGTTCGTAATATCCATACGATGGTTGCCGAATATAAAGGAATCAGTGTTAGATATTGGAATACTGAATGTCTAAATTCTGTAAAGGATATCAAAGCTGCATTAGAAACAGAAAAGAAGGATTTGCAGGATTTGAAAGCTGATCTACAGGATATGCAGGATGCTGATGAATTAACAGAAAAGATGCAGGAGATATATGAGCAATACTATTTTGAAGACGAATGTGATATCGAAAATTTTTGTATCAATCGGACAAATCTGATCCATCGTGTAGAAAGAGAATTAGAGAATTTCAGAGGGAGGAAAAAATATGAGTGAAATCAAATGTTCTAATGAGAATCCAACAAAACTAGAAAAATATCTTTTTAAGATGTATGGTTTATATCCAATCTATAAGCATGATGATTCACGTACATATGCTCCAATTCATGTTGATCATGATGATACATATCCATTATCTGTAGAAATCGATGAAGAAGATATAGAATGGGATGAAAAGATTGTGTTTGCTATCAGTTCAGGGGTAGTTTGGTTAAATTCCTTTTATGATGCAGATACGCTTTCCTTAATTATTGATCTAATGAAAGAACTGGATGAGAAACATTATGAAGACGACTAAGTATGAAATACGGAAATCTTTGGAAGAAATTCCAGGGATTTTTTTATATATGAAAAATAAAACCGAAAATTTCTCTCATATTTGTAGTAAGGAAACTTTGAAAGGATACTAATTATGAGAAAAATCTTTGCAAAAAATCTAAAAGAATTAAGAAAAGAGCATAATCTAACACAGGAAGATCTTGGAAATATTCTTGGAGTTACAAGAATCATGGTTTCATATTACGAAATTGGGCGCAGCGTCCCATCCTTTCAGGTATTAGAAAAAATCATCAAATATTTCAAGATCAATCCAGATCAGATACTTGGAACTTATATGGAAATTAAGGAGGAAGGAAATGAGTAAAAAAACAAAAATCATTGCTACTAGGTCTGTCTTTTTCTTTGACAATTGCTTTTTGCTTTTACTGATCTGGCAGGGATTGGAAAAGCTCTTTTATGGAAAAGTAATGTCGTCATCATTTGACACTTTTGTAGCAGTTACTATGCTTCCAGTATTATGGAATATGGCAGAGTATCTAACACTTGGAGTTAATGGAATTCGGCTTGGACCATCAGAAAATTATAAAAAAAATTTCATGTATGAAAGGATTTCTTGTGTTGCAAAAAAATTAATAGTTTATGTTGGAGTGTGGCTATTAGGATTTTGTATATTTGATCAAAAAAACAATTATAGAAATGTTCTGTTGGTTACATGTATTATCGGAATAATATTTACAGTCTGCTTATGGATTACATCGAAATATATCATTGCAAAACAAGATAATCCAAATTTCTTCCAAAATGCTATAGAATCTATTTGCACTGATGTTTCAGAAGTAATCCCCAATAATTCAGCAAAAAGTTCAGTCGAAAAAGATGATAATCAGAAATTTCTTTCAAACCGAATTTACTTAATTTTTAAAGAAGGCGATCAGTGCTGCTATGAACTCTATGATCCGCATAATCACGATGAGAACTTCTTTGGATTCCAAGTTAATTTTTATCGATTCGAATTTTTGAAACTGAATAACACAAGGAAGAAATTAGTTCTTGATCTTTTAAATCAGGCATTGGATACAAATACATTGGATCTTCCAGATCTTATGTTTTCTCTAAAAAGCTATAAGATCGCTTATAATTTAATTTTTGTCCCAACACCTAATATGACTAGCGAAGAAGCGATCAATGCATATACAACCCGTTTCCTGCCATTTTACAGGGATTGCTTAAATGCAAAACTCTATAAACCGATTCAGTGAGCAAAAACATCAGAACAAGCATTCTCGTAAAAGAGATAGAGGCTGCGTGAGCCAGCCTCAGTTGGTGCGAACAGCAATGTGTTTTTTTTTCGAAATATTTCGTCAGAGATGGGTAGTTCATGCTTTCAGAGAATGTCAGTTATGAATCGTCAAATCCATCATACTTATAGTGTAATTATTAATGACGATTGAGAGAAATAAAGGAGAAAAATCATGAATTCAAAAATCAAAACAATCAAAGTAACAGGAGAAGAAAAAGAGATTTATATCACTTCTGACGGAAAGAGATTCGAAGATAAATTCGATGCTCAGTTTTATCAAGACGAACTCGATCTTGAAGTAATCGAAAAAAAATGTTTTAAGAAATTTGGGATCTATACAAATGATCCAAAATACTCTGATTCTTATAAAGAAGATATCGAAAAAGGACTGAAAAAACAAAATATCTTTTCACGAATTCTTCAGACATGTTTGCCAAAAGAAGATGAAGATTCTGTCATTGTCTTAAGAGCAAAGAACAAAGAAGAAGAGGATGATATCTTACATTCTTTTAAAAGATACCTAACAAAATACGATGCAGAAAAATATTATAACTCTGCAGAAGATCATGCATTTCCTCATACTATCACGGTATGCCCTGATCTAGACAATGATTACTGTAAAGCTTTATGTTTAGAAGTTGAATTTGAATGCATTGAAAAAGCATTAAAAGATGCAAGAAAATTGTTTGATGTAAAGTAGAAAGAAATGAAAATTTCGACTGCGACTATGCTTTGACAAAATAAGAGAAAAGTTTTACAAGAGAGTCATTTTTTGGCTCTCTTTTTTCCGTCAGTTATGAGTTATCAAATCCCTCATATTTGAGATGTAAATATTAACGACGATTAGGAGAAAAGAAAATTAAGGAAAAAATCATGAAAAATTTTAAAACAATTAATGTAGCTGTTTGTCAGGGAAGACATGATATCCCTCAGGCAACGGACGGGGCTGTCTTTGGAGCAATAATCATCGAAATGAATCCAAAGAAGCTATTAACACAAGCACAAGACGTCTTAAAAAACGATTATAAAATCGAAAAAGGCGATCTTGTAAATTTGTACATTACAGGATTGACAATGGCAACAGTCGCTATTATCAATGCTTGTACAATGATCGGTGCAAATTTAGTATGCTTTCATTTCGACAAAGATACTGGAAAGTATATCAGTCAGGAAGTTCTATGAACTGAATCCCAAAAGTATTCCCGTCAAAGGGATAGCAGCATGAGTGAATATGCCCTGATCGGTACGATAACAGCTTAATTAAGGGAGAAGGAGAAAAATTATGGAAAATCTAAATAAATCTGTATCTGCATGTAAGCTCAACACAACAAATTGTTGTGAAGGATGCTTCTATGCAGAAGCATGCGAATACTATAACGAAACTGGAACATCTACCCCGTTGGTAGACAAAAACGGTGTCGTTATCGGGTTTGTCGATTAAAAAAAAGAGAGGTTGTAATGGCCTCTTTTTTATATGTGAAAATCTTTTCGGAAAAATTCTCTCATATTTGTATTAGAAAATAAGAAATAAAGGAGAAAAGAAAAAATGAAAATTATTATTCGTGAAACAAATTGTACAAGACATGAAGATTCCATTTTAAAAGATTTAGGACAGTATGACGATATTGTGAAATGGATTGAGGCAATCAGTAAAGAAGAAGCTGCCAGCCGTCCCTTAGACGGCTTTATTAAATTTGACGGGAAAGTCTACAGAATTATTAATTCAGGCGAAGTTGTCCCAAATATTAAAACAATCATCAATAAATTAAAAAAGGTTCCATCTCAATATCGAATGATTCCAAATGACACAATGAATATAGAAGCAGATTCGTTTGAACAAGAATTATATATCGATTTAAATGAAAGGAAATAAAGGAGAAGAGAATGATGGAAAAAATTACAACAGGATTAAAGATCTGTCCAAAATGCAGACATTTAATGGTCATCAAAGAAGGAAAAATGACATGCCCAAAATGTGATCGTGAAAAATTAGAAGAGGAATTAAAAACTGCAACAAAAAAAGTTGGAGAAGGAATTATCCGAAGACCTTTAAAAAAGAAAAAAGAAATTACATATTCCGATCCGTTTGAATTGTGTTCCAAAGTATACATCATGATGCATGCAAAATATGAAAAAGCTCCTTATCGAAGAGCAGAAGTAGTAGATTTCCCTTCGGATACTCCAATTGAAGAAATTGATCAGAAGTGTAAAGAATGGACGAAAGATGGAGTTGGAAACTGGGTGCTGTTATGTATTGCGTAAACAATAAAGTCAATGGAGATAATTTTGAAGAACTGATCGAAATCAGTCTTTCCTTTTATCGTGAAAGAGGGATTGCATGTATTTTAAAAACGCCGGAACCGTTTAAAACAATTGAAGTACGAAAAGATGGAAGAGTGAATGGATTCTATATGAAAAAAGCACAGCCGGATTTCAAAGGTGTTTTATGTAACGGGCAATGTATTATTTTTGAGGCAAAATCAACGATCAAAGATCGAATCCAGCAATCTGTTGTAACAGAAGTACAGACAAAACTCTTAGACGAACATCAAAAACTAAATGCCTTATGCTTTGTTATGGTAAGTCTGGAGATGAGATTCTTTTATCGGGTTCCCTGGATTGTCTGGAAAAATATGAAACAGCGATTTGGCCATCGTTTCATGACAAAAGAAGAATTAGGACCATACAAGATCAAAGAATATCGCGGCAGGTTGCTGCTCTTGGATGGGATAGAACTAGAAGATATTGAAATGAAAGGAGTCACAAATGAGCAAAGAGATTCAGGTAAAGATCAAAAATGAAAAAGCAATGCTATTTACACCATATAACATGGATTTTGTCAAAAGGATCAAACAATTTTCTGATGCCAGATGGGATACTCGTAAAAAATGCTGGACGATCAATAAAGAAAATCTGGATGCTGCAAGAACCGTCATGAGAGAGATTTATGGGTATTCAGACGTTGATATTAATGAAAAAGTTACCGTTCGAATCCATGTCAAAGAGTATATGTGTGAAGAACAAGCAGATGTGATGCTTTTTGGAAAAGTTCTAAGTCATGCCTACGGACGCGATAGCGGTGGAAAACCAGGAAGAGATGTTGTTTATGTTCATGGAAATCCATGCAGTGGTGGAAGTGCAGCTCATTGGGAAAGTGGAGTTGAAGAAGGTAGTGAGATTCTGCTGCATAATGTAAACAAAAATCTTTATGAAGCTGCTCTGGAACGCCCAACAGAAGAATATGAGATTGATCTTGTAGAAGATGATATTGATTTTTGGGCTCTGAAAGAGGAAAAGAGACGTCTTTTGAAGAGGATTGAAGATATTGACTTGATTTTGCAAAAGGAGGAGCAAGAATGAGAATTGAGACTCCTTACAAAGTACTACTTGGAATTATTGTCATTGTTGCGATCATTGGCCAAGTAAAAGACAATATTGTTTCAAAGAATGAGATTGAGAAGTGTTACAAAGAAAATTATACATTTGTATACAAGCAGGAAACTCTTTCAGATAATCTTATCAAGCAATTTTTGTCGCAGTTAAATGAATACAATTACTCTGAAGAAAAGGATAAAAAAGATTCAGATGAATATCAATTTGTTGATTCTATTTTCATTCCAGAAAGAAAAATTGTATTACAGGCGAATCATAAGTCTAAAACTGTGCAAATAGCAAGAATTAAAATCGGCTCAAGAGAATACGAAAATGCACAGATCTTATATCAGCATGGATATCAGATCTTGCATGATAAGAAGAAGCTATCAGAAAAAGAAATAAAGAAATTATTGAATAAAATGGAATATGACCATGACTATATGCTAAAGAAGGATATGAAAAATAAAACATTAACAATCATTGATCCATAAAGGAGAAAGAAAATGAGCAGATTAACAAGCTATGACGAAAAAGAAAAAGAGATCGTTGTCAACGAAGAAGAGGCAAGGAATGAATAATAAACCATTTGAGTTTAATCAAGCAGCTCCTAACAGATATATAGCCCATTTTTACAGGGAATGCACAGTTGATCAATTTCTTAAAATCATATTGGAAACAAAACCAGAAGATTGCGGATGTATTGTAATTTTTGATCCAAAGGATCGTCCTTTGGGGAGCTATCATTATAAAAACGGAGAAATAATTCATGATTTTACAAATGAAAAAGTCGATGATAAAATAATTCGCTTTGCTTTTGGAAATGGAAGCGGGGCTTCAATGGACTATACATTAACTGTATCATAAGCAAGAAACTCTGTTGTAAGACAATATAGGTTTTGCCGCAGAGTTTTTTTATATGTGAAAAACTTTTTTCATAAATTCCGTCATATTTAAAATAAAAGGAGAAATTCAAGATGTATTTACATGAAAGTTATAACATTGAAGCATTGAATTTTTTACTAGATTCAATTAATATAAATATTCCTCAATTAAAAGCATTTAATTTAATGAAATTCACAAGAAAAATTACAACAGAAGAATTAAATGAAATGATAATAGAAAATGAAGTTGCAAACGTTGCTGCATTAATTGATGATTATCACAGATGGAATGATCCAAGATTACAACCCACGTTAAGTTATGAGATGAAACCCAGTAAAAGACGTAGATATTTAAAGTATGATGAAGAAACGGGATGGGATGAGTCTGTCAGATGGGAAAATATTCATGGAAGACATCGAAAAACAGCAAAATTTGAATGCAAGAAGGACAGAAAAAACATTATCAAAAATGTGAACACATTCAATAAATATGTTGGACAAGACAATATATTACGAGTTTGTGCAAGATTAGGAGGATTTAATTGGATCTATTTTCGTGGAGACAGATTCACAAAACATCCAGCATTTCTTGAAAAAATAGATTGTGTTGGAGATAGCACATTCTGTGATATTTATCTAAAGATTTCACCGCAGTTAATTTAAGATTACAAAACTTTGAGAGTGAAAGCTGCCACCTATTGGTGTGCAGATCAGTTAGAGTCAGTTTGCTTTGGATCAGGCATCTTATAAAACAGCAAAAATCGTGCAGGATTTTGTAGAAGATCTGATCGATGGAAAGAAAAAAAATTTCTGACATTGAGAATATGAAAATAGATCTGCCTGGAGATGTGGAAGGAGTATTACAGATTGATCTGCGCAGAATCGCAGAAAAATTGGAGGCGGAAAGAAAATGAAAAAAGAAGATTTTTTAAAAGTAATATCAGAAAAAGATAATGATCAGGAAGTAAATGAACTGATAGGAGAAATTGAAGAACATGTTTTTCGATACATTAAATACGGAACCAGATCGAATGTATTTAATCTTGTTGAAGCCTGTTATGACGATGTCAAAAGCATGATTGTTCCTGAAACGCTAAAAAACTATTCTGTAGGACGTTTCATGGATCTTACCTATTTTGTCGCATTATGTGACTTATATTTTAAAAATAAATCAGTCTTATCAGAACGACATGATTTTGAAAAAGCATTAAAAGATCGCAGAGAATTAGCAGCGATCATCAGCTTCATTGTAGAAGAAAAACATCATGTGACATTGGAAGATTTGTGCTCTCATTTTGAAAAAGAGTTTAAAAAAAATCAGATTAAAGATTGTGTCCTTCGATTTGATCAGTATTTTTCCTTTCGGGTAAAAGATAAAGACCGTAACAAGGAGAATGCAGAGATCATAGAATCAACTAAGATCACAGTCAGCCATGCAGGAAGAAGAATGTATCAGTTCATTCGGGATAATGGATGTACATACAGTCCATATGCCGTAGATTACTATATTTACAAAAATTGTAGTGATATTTTGGATTTTGTTGGAGATGTGCTAGATGGAGAGAAAGATATCTCTGATCTTGATGACCTGACGATCGATCTTCCAAAAAATCAGCAGAGAATTTTGAAGACAAAAATTAAACTGTTATGTGGGCAGGAGATTATTACTTTATAAGGCGGGGATACCCCGTCTTTTCTTTTGCAAAAATTTTATATATGAAAAATGAAGATTGAAAAATATCTCATATTTGTAATGAAGAAAAAAAATAAAAGGATGAAAAGCAAAGTTGGAAGAAGGTGAGGTGTTAGATTAATGAATATTGCAATACAGATTGTGTGTCTTTTGGCTCTAGTATTTACAATTTTTGCTTGGTATTTGAGCCTTATGGAATTCTTGGTAAACCTATATATACACAGAGACAATCAACTTCGTGGGAAAAAAGATGAAGAAAGTGATTTTGTCAATACTAGAGAAATGATCAAAGAGGATATTGTAAATTTTTTTAAACGGATTACAAATGTTTTTAAGATAAGGAGAAAAAGATGGAAAAAATTGAATTAGTAAAAAGTATGCACAAAATGGTAGATGGGGTTAAAGTATATCGAATTCGAGCGTTAAAATCCTTTTATCCTCGTCATCTTCAATGCAAAGAAGTTAAAAAAGGTGATTTGGGAGGATATGCTCAATATCTGCTCAATTTGTCGGAAGAAGGAAATTGCTGGATCGCTGAAAATGCTGCTGTATATGGGATGGCTAAGGTCAAAGATAATGCTTTGGTAACTGGAAATGCAATAGTTTGTGGAAATTCAACTATTTGTGAAGAAGCAGCAGTAAGAGATTATACCAAAATAAGTGGAAAAGCTATTGTAGCAGGACATTCAAAAGTTTTTGGAAATGCAGAATTAACTGATGAAGTATGTATCGGTGATCACATTAATGTCTTTGGAAATGCAAAAATTTATGGGAAAACTGTGCTTTCAGGGAATGCATTTATTTCAGACTAAAAATTTCATATGGCAGGTGGTATCATTGAAAAAATATGAAATTGTGAAAGATAACTTCAAGGAAATATATGGAATTAAAGTATACAAGATCAGGGCTTTAACAAAATTCCGGAGAATTCCCCTGCCTCTGTAGGCAGTGGGATGAATCCGGTTTTCTTATATGTGAAAAGTTTTTTTTCCGAAATCTCTCATATTTATCGTAGAAAGATATTTATGAGAAAGGAGAAGTGATTTTGTTAACAACAGAAAGATGATTCAAGAAATCTTTACGGATTGCTACAAAAGCATCATCAATTTGTTTAAAAAAGGAGAAAATAAATGAAAAAATATGAAATTGTAAAAGATAACTTTAAAGAAGTGAACGGAGTTAAAGTATATCGGATTCGTGCTTTAAAAGATTTTCAGAATGATCTCTTAAGAAATAAGAAAATAAAAAAGGGAGATCTTGGTGGATATATAGAATCAGAAAAAAATTTGTCGCAAGAAGGAAACTGCTGGATTGCTGACAATGCCATTGTCTGTGATAATGCTACAATTAAAGATAATTCTGTAATATTAGATAATGCAACGGTTTCAAAATACGCTGCAATATCAGAAAATACTACAATTTTTGAATATGCTAAAATTTGGGGAAGTGCAAAAATACATGGACAAATACTTATCGGAGGTCATGCAAAAATTTATGACCATGCAAATCTTCATGGTAAATTATGCATTGGAGATCACGTTAATATATTTGGTGATGCAAATGTACATGGATTAGTTGTTCTGGCAGGAGCTCATTTCATTGGAAATAATGCAGATATAAAAGAAATGGGAGATGTGATGACAATTTTGGGGCTTGATACGGCATACGATAACATTACTTTTTATCGTACAAAATCAGAAACAGAGATTTCCTTGGTTTATTGGAAATTTAATGGGATTACGATAGATGAATTCCGAAAAGAACTTGCTGTGGTATATTATAATGCTGTACAAAATATGGAATCATTGCATTATGCAAGAGAACTCGATAAGATCTGCGATCTTGCAGAATATCATTTTCAAAAAGAAACTGTAAATCATTGACATGTAAACGTAAATCGAATATACTAACAAATGAGGGCTTAGTCCTTTAAATTCTATGCCACGATAAAGACAAACAACCCAAAAACTGTCTTAAATCATTTTAATATGTCGTGGTTGCCCTCACTGCAAATTTTTTTATATATTTGAAAAGATCGGATCATCCGGTCTTTTTTTCGTGCAAAAATTTCATTTTTTATATGTGAAAAACTTTCGAACCTCTTTTCGTGCATATTTGTATTAGAAAAAAATACCCATTTTTCTTTCGAAATCTCTCATATTTGAGATATAGAGAAGAAAGGAGATTCATGATGAGTCAATTTGTACGAAAAGTAGCTCCTCAGAAACCTGAGGAAAGTAGATTAACAAGTGAGATCATTCCGAGATATACAAATTTCTTATATAACCATGCAAATATGCGTGGCCAGTTTTTGTGTTTAAATTCAAAGAATGAGGAACTGTTCATCATGAATCGAAAAGAATGGACGCTGCTCACAAAAAATGGATATCAAAATCCTTATGTCTGGATCCGCAGGATCAAAAAGGCATTTTATGCAACAGCGAATCCAAGAGACAAGAAAACAGGAGAGCTGGCAGGATATGTGCAGATTGTTATCCCATGCTACGGAAAAGAGTTTCAAAGAGAATCATTGTTGGCTTTGATCAAAGAACATAAAGATATTCCAAATCCAACATATGTAATCGATAATGGATATGGGTTATTTGATCTTGTATATATGTTAAAAAAATCAGTCGCTCCTACCATGGAACAGGCAATCCGTGCTGTCTTATGGATGATCACAGAAAAGATCGTTGGATTAGAAAGAACTGTCAATTATCGCAATAATGATTACGTTGACTTTGAGGTCCTTGTAGAAAAACTGACTGTAAATCCAAAACTAAGATTACCAGGAAGTTACAATGAACGTAAAATGGTGCAGGTGTATTATCCAAAGAGAGCAAAACAATATACTTATCATGAATTGTTAAATTGCATGGGAATTCGTCCGCCTTACAAAGCCAGCTATCAGATCAAAAAAATGAAAAAATCTGTTCAAAAGACCAGAAAAGGGAAATGGCTCGATCAGTTTTATCTGGAACTGGATAAATCAGAAAAGAACCTGGACATCTTTATCCAAATGCGTAGGATTCATGTCTTAGAAGAGCTGATGATCAAAGGATACGACAGAATGACAAATCGGGAATTTGTAACAGAATATTGCCGATTACTTTGTCATGTCTACAGATACAAATGCTATAGAAGTATTACAGAACAGATGATCCCGATCACAGAACGTATGGTTCAAGTGATCACTTATCTGACAGATAACAGGGATGAGCAGATGAATTTAAAGGATATTGTCATGGAAGAAGTGGACCATAATTACGACTTCAATCATGATTCTTTTGTGGAGCTATTAAGAAATCCAAAAGTGCATCATCTTTTACATAAATACAGAACCATGATCTATGAAAAGATTACAAATAATGATCTGATTGACAGATATCATTTGAATCCTGATGGATCATGGAAAGGGAAAATATACCTTCATCCAACAAGAGATGTTAAGCTTCGAAATCCAAAAGTCTTTATCAAAGATAAGATCAAAAATCAGATGATCGCGATCGCAAGATTAACCTTACAAGGATTAAAGAATTCTGAGATCATGAAAAAATTAGAGATCAACAGGGATCGTTTCTTTGAAAGAAAAAGAAGGATCAAAAAAGAGGGCGGAATGGATAAGATTGCGAATGAAGAGTTTTGTTTTCAGAATCGTCCGGAACAAGCTGGTCTTAGAGAGATCTGCAGACATCCAAATTCCGAATATTATCAGGCTGCTGCCTGATACCACATAACTAAATATTGGTTGATCATGGCGTCAAAGTGATCAATAACAAAGCAGATGCAGGAAAAATGATACTTTCTGGGTCTTATTTTCGTATTGAAAAAAGAAGAAAACAGCTTTTATTTTAAAGAAAACAAGTGCAATTTGCAGAAAATGTAATTTCCAATCTCTGGGAATCATGAAAAAGTTGGCTTTTCCGATATAAGGGTTAATACAAGTATATGACTTTTGGCATATACTCCTTGGATCGTCCGGGCTGAAGTTTTTTCTGGATGGAGAAACTGCAGAAAATGATGACTTACTCAGGAGATGTTCAAACTTTTTTACTTGTAGAACCGTAAGAGATAACTTACTTCTTATGATGATTACTTTCGGTTCGTATTCCTTTTTATATAAACATATCCCAAAGATGATACTTTGTGCATTTGATTGCTGAAGATGATAATCATGAAAGAAAAGATCAAAGTTAAGGAAGTGGCTTTGGAACGAAGTATGAGTGGAGAAGACATTTCCTATGTGCGGAAAAAGAATAAATAAACATGATAAATAATCATCTCTCCGCACATTATGTCATCCATGATGGCGAGGCTCTCTCTTTCCCTTATATCTTATATGTGAATTCAAAAGCTTCCTCAATCTCTCATATTTGTGTTAGATATAAAAAACAAAGAAGGAGAATACCAAATGGAAAGAATATACTCAGCTCGAATCATCCGAAGAGAGGATCAGGTTGTCCAAGGAATCTATGTGAAAGAGTTCTTCATGTTTTGTGGAATATACGTATCTGAATTTATAGAAGAATATGACAAGATTTCAGATGATCAAGATTTTGTAGATTTCAATATCATTATGAATGAGAAAACATACGATTCAGATAAAAATTCAGATGAACTTACCGCTAAATACACGATTTATATGAATGAAAAAGATAAAACGGAACTAGATCTGTCAAGCAGAGATAAGAGAGTGACCTATGGCAAAAGCATAAGAAGTTATATTTTGCAAATTCCTGAGATCCTAAAATGGAACGAAGCATGGATGAAAGATTTTACTTGTTTATATGATACATTTGTCGATCTGGATTATGCATATAATGATTATTTAACACATGTATACGTAATGCAATTCAGTGAGGACATGAGATTGATGCAGCTTGAAATTTTAAATAATTGTTTGAACAGAATATATGATCCTAAGGAAGAAGTTAAAGGACTCGTTCATCGAAGGTTTGCTTATTTTAATTGTGCCAGAAAAATAAATGGGATTTCCGCATCAATGAACAGAAGAAGAATATTTGATGATGAAAAAATAATGAAAATAGCACATCAAATGGCTGAAAATGATGAAAAATATTCCATGGGAAATGTATTGGCAGGATTAATAGGTTTGAGCAGAGGAAATATTTCTGGTGAAGTGTATATGTATAAAGCATTAGAAAAAGAAGGTAATAATCGATATAGTGCATTTATATATTATTCATTAGCTCATTATTATGAAATAGAACAACACGATAGTGAAAGAGCATGGAAATTGTATCAGGAAATGAAAGAGATTTCTCCACAAAATTATAAAATGCTATTTAAACGCGCGACACAAAATTTCCATGAGAAAAAATATATTGAATCATGGAAAGCATTTCTTAAAATTTATAATAATATGGTAAATAGGATAAATGGACAATGGTTTCAACCTATAGAATTGGAATATTACTTTCGATGTGCCAAAATATTAAATAAGATTCCACGAGATGTATCTGTATTGATAGGAATTTCTCCAATTGAAGAAAAGGATTTAAAAAGAATAGAAAAAGAAGACTTCAAAAAAAGTAAATTTATGAAGAACTTTATCTTTAATGATAAGATTCAAGAATTGTATTTATGGTATTTTAGAAATAAAATGGAAAAACATACGATTGACATTATCATAGACGATGTATTATAAAATGGTTAAAAAACTCAAGAGCAGTCATACAAGTACTGCTCCATGCAAAACAAAAGATTTTGTTTTCAATCTAGGTTTATTATATCATATTTTTGAAAACTTGTCATGAATGCGAAAATTATACAGAACCTTCATCTTTCATATTTTTTATAACAAAACTATATGACGATTGGAGGAACAACATATGAGAAAGAGATACAAAAAAAGAACAAAAAATGAAGTGAAGTGCTTTCAGATATCATCGTTTTATGATTTATCCTTAGATTCCAGAAGAACTGCATTGAAAGAAACCGGAAAGTTTTGTAATGTCAGTGGGAATGATGCAGCGATGGATATGATCCGAAAGAATCGATATTTCTTTAAATTCTATCCGGATGGAACGATTTATGATGGCTATGTGGACGATACTCAGTTGGAAAGTTCTGTATATGTAATTTAAAAATGAATTCTTGTAAACAGGTAGCTTAGATGAATGACTGCTGCCTGTTTTTTTATATGTGATTTTTCTTTTTTGGAAATTCTCTCATATTTGTAGTAGAGAAGAAAAGCACAGGAAGGAGTCATATCATGAAAATTGGAATTACAGAACGAGGAGATGCAAGTATCGATTATCAGTGGAAAGGTAAGTTGCCATCCGTGGATGGCGCAATCCTGATCACAAAAAATCTGACAGATCAATTCATTGATACTGTTATAAAATGTTATGAGAATGGGGACAAGCTGATCGTCCATGCAACCTGTACAGGATGGGGCGGAACAGATTTTGAACCAAATGTTCCTGATTATAAAACACAGCTGCATCAATTAAAGAAGCTGATCAATAAAGGTTTTCCAGCAGATCATTGCGTGCTTCGTATTGATCCAATCTTTCCAACTCTTTCTGGATTAAAACGAGTCATGGAAGTGATCCATGAGTTCGAAAAACAACAGACAGGAATTCAACGAATCCGAATCAGCATATATGACGAATATAATCATGTAAAAGAGCGATTAAAGGTAGCAGGATACAATCCTTGTTATGGAAAAAATTTTTATGCATCTCAAAAACAAATGGAAAACGTAGCAAATGCATTAAGATCGTTTTCTTATCAGTTTGAAACCTGTGCAGAAGATCTGTTAGCAAAAAAATATCCGAATTCTTTTAAACAGGTAGGTTGCGTCAGCAACAAAGACATTGAACTCATGGGATTGGAACCTGTATTAAACAAAGAAGAGAATGGGCAGCAGAGGACGGGATGTCATTGCTTAACTTGCAAGACAGAGCTTTTGACCAATAAATATCGCTGCCCGAACCAGTGCATTTACTGCTATTGGCGAGATAAAAAATAGGAGAACGATCATGAACAAAAGACAAGCGAAAAAAGAATATTATTATGGAGAGTATTTGGGAATCAGAAGATATAATCAGGCGCTTGGCGTATCCAGATATCAGTATTTAAAAGAATGCACAAGAGACCTCACAGAACAGTATGGAATCGAAAGACATATGGAAGGATGTTATAAACTGAGGATTCATACGTTGGATCGATTACAGAATAAAGGCAGGAAAATGATCAGGTAGCAAAAGAAAGAGGAATATCATGAATTGCACGATATATGTAACAGAATTCAAAATTAATGCAAAATATTACTAATTAGTAAAAATCAATATATAAAGGTAAAATGACAAACGAAAGGATTTTATATATGAATATTCAAACTATCTCAAAAGAAAAAAAGGAAGTCATGGTTGAATTAACCGCAGACGATTTAGGAATTATTTGCAATGCTTTGTACGTTCAATTAGGCGAGAAAAAACATAATGATACTTTCATGCAGCTTTATAGTGACATGATGATGGCAAGAGACTTATGCCGATATGGTCACGTAGATGATTTTTGTCTTCACAACATTGTAAAATGTCGTAGTGGATTAAGAGGTGTCTTATCGGACGATGATATTGAAATATTCAACAAATATCTGGAAGATAATGACCTGCCAACAGCTTTTGGAAATTCCGATTTTGTACGAATCTATAAGCGAATTGTTGGAGACTCGCAAGACAATAATATGCTTAAAAGATGGATGGAACAAAGTTAAGTGAATTAGTTAGCGCGTTAATGAGCAGAAACAAGATGTTAGCGATCTTCTTTAGGGAATGGACACTCTGGGATTCTCTAGTCCCAGACTCTGTCAAACTGACACCAAAATAATGACAAATTGGAAGTAAGATTGCCTATGTGGGATCATCCTTTGCTTTTGGAATGTAAGAGTGTAAAAGCAGATCAGTAGAAGAAGATATGCACAGAAAGGATATAATCATGAAAAAAATAACAAAGTGTCCGTATTGTGGGAGTTCTGATGGACTATATAATGATTTTAATGTATCTGGAAGAAGCTTTTACAAATTTAATGGAAAAGAAGATGGAGAAGACATTACGAGTCTTTATCGTCATAACAAATATATGGTTTGTTTCAATTGTAGAAAACGCATTATGACTTATGAAGAATTTTTAAAGAATTATATAGGAGAATAGATGACTATGAAAACCAAAAGAGAAATTATGAGAAAGATCGTTGAGACCACTTTGATCAAAACAGCTACAACAGATCTGGAAGGTCGCTACCATAATGGTAAAGGGAAAAATGCAATCGAAATGATTATTGTGCAGGGACATATTCTTGTTTATGAAAGAGATTCTAAAAGAAGAATATTTGATTGTGTGTCCGAAATGTAAACATGGAATTCAAAAGGTACAACTTGACGATTTTGCCAGACTTATTGTAAATCCTGAAAAGTTTCTTTGTGAAAAATGCGGAGAAGAAACAGATAGTTGTATCAGTCATATTTATGTTTCGTATCAAAAAATGAAGGAAGGGAAAACAAATGGATGTTAATCTGAAAAAAATAGCAAAGTTTTTATTCTCAATTGATCTTATAATATTTGTCGATTGCACACTCATGCGATTGATTGCAGATAATGGAATGGTTCAACAATGCGTTTTAAAGATTTCGATATCTTCTCTGCTTTTGAACTTTTCATGGAATCGATTGTTTCAATTTTGCGTTGCCTGTATTTTTACATATTGGATGATTTGGAATGGCGGAAAATTAATGTTTTGTCATATTCCATCCAAAATCTTTAAATTCATGCATATTGAATTCAAGAAAATAACAAAAGAAAATTGTAAAAAGGAAGTAGAAGAAGTAAAAGATGAAAAAGACGGAAGCGTGACAGTACAGTTCTTCCAAAAGGTCTGGACTTATGAAACGTTGTATCTGTTTGAACATCAATGGCTGGATCGAAAACTTCGACAATTAAAGACACAGATCGCTAAGATGGAACACAAACTGAAACGGTTGGAGATCAAACAGCAACGACTCAAAGATCATCCTCTGAAAGTACGATTTGGTGGAAAGAAACTGACAAAGAACCGAACGATTCCGGAACGACACCGGGCATTGGAAAAACGAAGGAATCGAAGGATGATGGTCTCAGGAAGAAAGGACTGCAAGTATGGAAACTGGGTTTTCCGATATGACACTGAGACAAAAACATTAGAGTATCGGAGTATGACGGACTGGGATGGAGACCGGATCTGTTTTCCAAATGTCACATTCCCTTACGGACAGGAATGGATCGAGTCCTGGTTACAAGAACGCAAGGGTGCGATCGCATGGGAAATCATAGACTGTGGAACTGCCTGGCAGATCCGCTGCATCTTAACAAAAGAAGCGGAAGATATGAACGGCTATTATGGCGATGGAGCGATCGGGATCGATATCAACTA
>OLNM01001447.1_pt1 | contig 17803 bp, 18 predicted proteins | sample 1672391 | NCBI WGS metagenome assembly OLNM01 (sample SAMEA3136680, study PRJEB25190) | human gut metagenome | reverse complement strand
TGTTTGAGATCCCGGTGCAGGCCGCCATCGGCGGCAAGATCATCGCCCGTGAGACCGTCAAGGCCATGCGCAAGGACGTGCTGGCCAAGTGTTACGGCGGCGATATCTCCCGCAAGAAGAAGCTGCTGGAAAAGCAGAAGGAGGGCAAAAAGAAGATGCGCCAGCTCGGCAGCGTCTCCCTGCCCAGTGAGGCCTTTACCGCCGTGCTGAAACTGGACAGCACGGATGACTAAGGGGTTTGTCTGATTGAATACAACAAACCGCCCATCTCATCGGAATACAGCAGATCTTGCTGTGCATCCCGATGAGATGGGCGGCTTATTTTATCTTATGGATCTTATGCAGGTTTCTTCTCCACCAATGCTTTTACCTCGTCTAAGGGAAGCTCTGTACACTCTGCAATCGTTTCCAGGCTCATTTGACCAAGTGCATAGAGTTTCCGAACCATTTCACGTTTTGTCTCAATTCTCGCCTTTTCCTCTGCTTCCTTCGCAGATTCTCTTGCAACCTCTTCAAACGCTCTGCACATCTGCATCTTCCCTCCTTCGGTTTCTTTCAGATAGCGCACTTCTTTTGCAAGAAGCGGATTCAGCATTTCACTGGGGTCAGTACAGTTCATATCATGCATCAAACGTCCAACCGGATGCTCCAAATCACGGAACGCACCATTCACATAAATAATGTGTGCACCGTCGCCAAACATCTTATTCTTCAGTTCCGTAACCGTTCGTTCCACATGATACAACGGAAGCCCGGCACCATATCGATCACGCTCTGTAATAAAAATCACATATGTGTCCACCAGCGCATCAAAATCTTCACCCTTTTCCAGCAGTGTCCGGTCAATGACACTGCTGTGGAACCTCGCCCGGCGGACGCTTGCGCCTTTATCCGCACGCTGAACTTCAATGTCCATCACATGCCCATCTGCGTCCACCGCCCGGATATCCAGTTTGATAGAACGTTTGGTGGCACTTTTGTATTCGACTTGCGCTTCTGTATGCTGAACCTTGATGTCTTCCCTCTCTAAAATTGTGCAAAGGATATATTCCACCGGTTCAATTTTCTCATCCAGCGCCTCCGAAAAGAAGTCATCATCCATCAGCCGCAGGTCTTTCAGAAGTTCCAGATAGTGTTCATTCCTTGCGCTCGCTCTATCCATCGTGCCACTCTTTTCTATAACGATACCGATCCATTTTCTATTTCTAAATTATCATATCCCTGTTAAAAAAGCAAGTATTTTCCAAGAACAAAGCCGTCCACTCCCTGAAACAGCTTCAGAAAGCGAACGGCTTATTTTTCAGTTCAGGCCCCTGAACCAGTTCAGGCTGTCCTTGATGCCGTGCATGGAGTCCTGAATGATCCGGCCATAGATGTAGATGCTGTATGCCGCCGCAATGACCTGCACAAAGGCCTTGCCGCACTCGATGCCAAAAGCCAGATAGGGCTTTGCCTTCTGCCAGTAGGGGCGGATCTGATCCTTCAGCTCCCCCACCCAGGCAGGAGCGCCGCCGGAAACCTGCTCCAGCTCCTCAGCGGGAATGACGGTGCACTGCGCCGGAAATTTTAAGTTCTGCTGCATGTCCGCTCCTCTCAAAGTGCCAGGCTTGCCAGCAGCACCAGAACGACGCTTCCGGCCGCCAGCCCCATCGTTGTAAGAAGGGTGTCCGGGTCTACCTCTTTCTCCTCCACCACTTCCGCACTGCCGCCATTGGCCGACCAGTGGGCATAGACGGTGGTATCCGCGCCAAACGCCGTATCGTTGGCTTTGACCTGCACATCAATGGGAAAACCGGTAACATCATCTGTGCCAGAGGTGTACCAGCCATCGAAGGTATAGCCCTCCATGGTGGCGGTGGGCAGGCTCGTCAGCTGGCCGTCGGCATTGGTGCGCTCCGCGGCAGAGGTACAGATACCGCCGTTGGCATCAAAATAGACGATGACCTTTGCCGCAAAAGCGGTGGGGGTACACAGGCAGACCGCCAGCACACAGGCCAGCCCCGCCAGCATCCGTTTGAACTTCTTCATCCTGCGCTCTCTTTCCGGCTCAGCGTCAGACGCTGTAGCCCTGTGCCTTGATGACATCCACCACCTGAGAAACGTACTTCTGGCAGGTGTCGTGGTCGGGGGCCTCCACCATCACGCGGACCACCGGCTCGGTGCCGGACTCCCGGACAAGGATGCGGCCGGTATCGCCCAGTGCCTCGGCCACCGCCTTGACAGCGGCCTGCACGGCAGCATCGTCCTGCGCGGCCTTCTTATCGGTCACACGGACATTCTCCAACACCTGCGGATAAATCTTCAGCGGTGCGGCCAGCTCACTCATTGGCTTCTTCTTAGCCAGCATGACTTCCATCATCTTCAGACTGGTTAAGATACCATCACCGGTGCTGGCATATTTGGAGAAGATGATATGACCACTCTGCTCACCACCGATACGGCAACCGTTCTTCGCCATGTACTCGTATACGTACTTGTCGCCCACAGCAGTCTTGGCGTAACCGATACCTTGCTCATCAAACGCTTTGTACAGACCAAAGTTGGACATGACAGTCGTAACCACAGTATTGGTCAGTAGCTTGCCACGCTCTTTCATATAGCAGCCATAGATATACAGGATATGGTCGCCAGTGATAACATTGCCCTTCTCGTCCACACACAAGCATCGATCAGCATCACCATCGTAGGCAAAGCCAACATCCAAGCCCTTCTCCACTACGAATTTCTGCAGACCCTCAATGTGGGTAGAACCTGCGTTATTGTTGATGTTCAGACCGTTCGGCTGATTATTGATTACATAGGTGTCTGCGCCGAGTGCGTCAAAGACGGACTTTGCAATGTTCCAAGAGCTACCATTGGCGCAGTCCAGGCCGACCTTAACACCCTTGAAGGAGTAAATACCCAAAGAAATCAGATAACCCATGTAGCGGTTGCGGCCTGCCACATAGTCCACGGTGCAGCCGATGTGCTCACGGTGCGCAAAAGGCAGCTCCGGCCAGTCCTTATCAAAGACATGGAGTTTGCCGTCAATATAGTCCTCCACCAGCAGCAGGGTCTCCTCGGGCATTTTTTCACCGTAGCAGTCGATCAGCTTAATGCCGTTATCGTAATATGGATTATGGCTGGCAGAAATCATGATACCGCAGTCAAAGTCATCCACACGAGCGATGTAAGCTACAGACGGCGTGGTAGTAACGTGGAGCAGATAAGCATCTGCACCGGAAGCCGTCAGGCCAGCCACCAGACTATATTCAAACATATAGGAGCTGCGGCGCGTATCCTTACCAATGACGATACGGGCAGGGTCGGTATCACCATTGCGCTCACGTAAAGCATTGTAATACCAACCCAGGAATCGGCCTACTTTGTAGGCATGGTCTGCTGTTAATGTAATTCCAGCTTCACCACGAAAGCCGTCCGTTCCAAAATACTTTCCCATTTTTATTTTCCCTCTAAATCTATCTATTTTTTCGTTCTTTATAAAGAGAAGTAAGCCATGAAATCATAAGCGAACCACTGGCGGTAATAAAAAAGGTTTTGAAATTGTGGTAATCACTTTTATACAATATCAATGCACATAAAGCCACAAAGTACATATGTACAAAATAAATTGTTTCGCTCCAATTTCTCAGACGCACGTAGAACTTTCCATTCAAATCAATCTTCCTGCATGCCGAAATTACAGCTGCAAACAGGAAGAAAAATGTCGGGAGATCCAGTATCTTCGAGAAGTACTGCCCCCCCCCGATTAAACTTGTTGCTATCTTTGTAAGATACATTAATGCAGCTGCAATTATACTACCGGTATTTATACGGAGTTTTCCAAGCTTTTCTATTTCTGCTACCAGCATTCCAATTGAAACAAATATTAAGGACTGAAAAAGACCATTTCTTGTTGTCACAAAGGCAGCAAAATATAATTTAACCGTAGCGGAAACTATCATTGGAAGTTTATTTAAATGCCCTTCAAACATTGTCAAAATAATCCCAAGAACATACATTACACTTCCGAATTTCACGATTTGTTTTATCGAGAACTTTCTCAGCAGCAAATCAATGAAAATCAGTGCAAAAACCAGTCCATTCAGATACCATAATGCCCATGAATAGAAATTATCTCCTACGAGAATAAAATTTCTAACGCTACGGAGCAAATATACAGATTCCCTATTTCCCTCTATAATCCATCCGCAGAATGTCAGAGGCAGATAAATAATCGACCAAATCACATATAGTCGCAAAACCTTCTTTATCCGAAAGCATATTTTTTCATGCACACCCTTGTTTTGTTGTCTGACAATCAAAAAATATCCTGTGCAAGCATAAAAGAATGGAACTGTATAATTTGAAATATCATAATAAAACAGCTTATCAGCCACATCACTGACGACCTGAAATGGTCTTGTATGTATCCCTATTACAAGAAATGCACAGATAAATTTCATAAAATCAAGCAGTTTGTAATTTGTATTTTGCATCACCGCACTGTCTTTTTCCACGTTATCTCCCCTGTATCTACATTTAAATCACGCTTTATGTAATAATTTCGTTTTGAACTTTTGAATCATTTCAAACATCAAAGCGTTTTTCATCATCAGATTAATTGCAATGTAAACTAAAGCTCCACATCCCACTTCGACAATAAGTCCAATTGTATTAGGCAACTCCAGCAGCATGAGTCCAAGAACGCATATAGACATCACTGCGGTACTAAAAATACCTGTTATGAGTGATTTCCAATTGACATTGAACTTCACTTTTTTCTTCATGTAAATAAACTGAATGACATTTGTGGCAAACTCACTAATAACGGATGCCACAACGGCACCATTTTGTAAAAGTGTTGGAATCAATGCCGCATTTATAATGACATTGATTATGGACGCAGAAGCAGCTGCCGGAAGAATAATTTTCTCACTCTTCGTACTATAAACAAGCTGATAGCAGAACAAATCCCCAAATCCTTTGATCAGAATCAATGGGCACATCAGCTGAATTGTCAAGGCTGCTGGAGCAAATGCTTCTCCATAAAGGAACTGCACAGTCTGCTCCGCTACTAAAGCCATACCGACTGCTAATGGGAGAGTCATCAAACACAGAATCTGGAACCCTTTATCCAATAGGCGGTAAAATCCCTCTCTATCATTCTCGTAATAATAACTTAGCCTTGGAAGAAGTGCAGCCGTTACCGCATTCGCCATTGTAAGAACCATGTTAACAGTTTTTTGTGCGTAAGAATAATAACCAACAGATTCATTAGTTGCCATCATATTCAGCATCGTAACGTCAATTTTGTTGTAGATGCTTGATAAAAATATAATACAGGCAATTAAAAGTACTGGTTTCAGATGTTTTATAAGCTTAATGCCCGAAAGTCGTATTTTTACAAATTTCCTTGCATGTATCACATTGAAAACATAGTTGCCTGCCGTTGCAAGGCTTGAAATCAATGCGTAAGCTACATAATCCTGTCTTGTCTTAACAAACAAAAATAGAGCCAATAACGAGATACCCTTTATCGCCAGACTTCTACCTGTGATATAACCATACTCTTCCAGTCCTTTATACATCCAATCGATGTTCAGATAATTGAAAAATATAGCTAACCCACACGCACCATACAATGCCCACTCACCGTTAAAGCCTGCGTTTATAAATACAAGGACAAAGAAACCTACTACAGCTAAAGTTGTCGAAATGATATTCAGCAATAGAAGTTCCGTGAACAATTTATCTCTTTCTGCTTTATTGTCCCGAACCTTTGCAAATTCACGAACACCATACGATGGTAGTCCCAATGCTGCAAGTGTTACAAAGTACGATGCAATATTTTGAGCAGACGCAACCTTTCCAACACCAACCGGAAGAAGAATTCTCGAAACGTAGATTGATGTCACAAATGGGAATAAAATATTTGCAACCGTATATATAATGTTGTATATTGAATTTTTTACTAGTGATTTTTGCATTTTTTATTCGTATGGCAATACGCTGCCATCATCATCCTCCATTTAGACTACCAATATCATCAAATTGGTTGATTCATTTTCATTCTACAACTACTATACCATTCCGATTTATCGAAAACTGATTTTATACTCTATTGATTTTCCCCCCCCCGAATGATTTTCGTCTTTATCAGAATTTCTTTTATTTTTTGCTTATAATATACCTTTGGAGCACACTTCGAAAGAGATTTATAAAAGCCCTTATTCAAACCTGTAAAAAAGGTTTCGCGAGTATCTGGTGCAACAGATGGATGCCTTAACTGATGATTTGCATCTATCGCTTTCTCTATATCGACCTCTTTTAATTGCATCCCGGAATTTTTCACAAGGGTTTTCCCCTTATCAGTCTGGCATAGCAATAAGGAGATGCCTCTTCCTTGCTCTTTCTGCGGCAAATCGCTTCCCCACGAATCTCCAATTGTTATGTCCGCCACTCGTTCTATTGTGGCATACTGACAAGAATAGCAATTTTCGGTATAATCCAAAGATGTCAGGAATGCATATGTATACATATCTTGAACGCCTGCAGGGGTCAACGTCTTATATACTTGTCCATCGTCTTGTGACGAAAGTCCAAAGTTCGTTTTATTTCTGAACCGAATTTGTGTTAGTTTCTTTATGTCGATTCCCTTTTCCTCTAAAGCCATATTCAATATACGCGGAGACGGGCTTCCATGACAAATCAAGTCAACCGTATACAGATTATTTCTCATTTCTGATGTCAATATTGCTGTTGAATTTTTCACTGCCGCTACTTGGCAAGGTAATCCTATAAATAAGACCTTTTCCCCGTGCTTCAATTTCTCTATGACTTTGGCGTAAATTCCAATAGGATTACTCTTCACATATTTAGAACCTGCAAAATCAGTCAGTTTCTCAACTTTATTTGTAATTTCAAAGACAAATTCACCTTGTTTGAAGACACAGGCTGCCACATAGCCACCATTTTCCACAAAGTACTTCATCATAGCCGATGCCGCGCCACCAGAAGATGCACGACCTCTAATATTTTCAGGAGCCCACCCTTCTTTCCAATCGATAGGCTTCCTCTTCTCTGCTCCTTGGTTATTTGGACATACCTTCTCGCACATCCCGCAGTTAGTGCACTTACTTTCATCAATAACTGCATTATATGCTACCATACTATCTTTGATTGTTATGGCATTTTTCTTACACTTTCCAATACAAGCCATACATCCTGTACAGGAATTTTCTCTACACACAGTTCTCATTTTCTCATACCCACAACTCTTCTTATTTTCAATTACAAAGCTGGTTACAGTAGTTTTCAAGTTTTTCCACTTCAGCTTTGTACGAAATTTTGTTAAAATCCAAACTGCTCATCAGCCTTGTATTATTCGGATTTTCAAGAAGATAGTCTATTTTGTTTGCAATCTCATTTTCATCCATTGGATCAAAGATAACATCGTGTTCCGTTACATTTAATAGTTCTAATGCTCCGGCCACATTAGTGACAAGAACACTACATCCACAAAGCAATGCATCATAAACCGAAAGTGCAAAAGGCTCATAAACAGAGTTCAAAATGTACAACTCTCTTTTCCGCATTTCTTCATACAGCTGTGTCTGTGGAACCAGTCCCTTGAACTCAATATTTTTGCCTTGAGGTAAATTCTTCGGATTGTATAAGTGTCCATAGACTGTTAGAACTCTATCCGTCCCCAATTTTGCCATCGCCCTGGCCACGGTAATGTTGTTCTTGAGCTTTCTATCTCCACCTACTGCTATTACTCTTCCTTTCTCCCGCTGCACTCCCCCGTATTCTAAATTCATTTTTTCTACACCATTATGTAAGTAGGCTGTTTTCCCTTTGCAGAACGGATATTTCTCTTGGATTATCTGGCTATATCGTTCTGATACCGGAAGTAGTAAATCGACAGAATGAAGAATATATTGCTCCATCTGCAGGCTGTTCTCGTCTACCGCTGATTCATTTAATGCACATTCCATTTCATAACAGCCGTGCATAATGTAAACTGTTTTTTTGTTTAACAGTTTAGCCAACTTAATAGCACACACTCCTACTTTAGACATTCCTGAAACGACTATCACTTTGCAACGTACTACGCCCACAAATGCATCTATATATTTTTTGATTTTATTTACACTATCCGCAGTGCAAAAAGCGTCTGACAAATTAGCTACAATACCTTTATTTACGTTTGCCGGTCCAGTATTTCCGTTTGTACCTCCGACAAATAAAAATTTCTTCATTTATCCACCTACTATCTTCTTTTATATGTTATTCTGCAAATATTGCAACGACTTTTCTTGTTCCTTTTTTATGCAATCATTGAACTCCGCTTTGTTCTCTGCAATACCATATTTAGCATCCAATTCTTCGATGCTATCCATCAAATGTGCTTTCATACAGATTTTATCAACTAGATCCAGCAACTTATTTTTATTACTATCTCTTGCTAATACTGCAAATCTCTTTGCATATTTTGCCGAGAAAATTGTTCCATGGAATGTATCTGTAATCACAAAATCTGCCTGCTGGAAAATTTTTAAACACTGGAACGGATCACAGACAACATAATTCTTCACCCAAAACTGTGGTGCTCCGATTGAAACTGGTGTTAAATTGTGTTCTTTACAGAAAGTTTCAATTGCTTCAATTTCTTTTTTTGTGTGAATTCGATTATAATAGGAATATACCACACAATAATGTGCCGGAAGTTCAGGAAGTATTGCCGCTTCTACTTCTTTATCAAAGTTATAAATTAAAACAGGGTCCAGACTATCAACTACCGTTTTGAGGGTCAATTTTTCAACAAATCTGTGTGTATTGTTATCCCGCACAGAAAACGCAGAAACTTTATCAAAGGAACTTCTAATTTTATCCGCCACACTTCGTGGAAGTTCTTGGTACTTTGTTGATCCACATGAAGCTGCATATGTAATAACCTTATCCGCATTGGAGACATTACCAAACAATTGTGAAGTAAATCCCCATGCACCAGAATTCAAGCAATTAAAAACCTCATCACTACCAATAACGCATACATCATATTTTGAGCTTATTCTATCAATAAAAAGTTCTTTTTGACGAAATTGCTCAAAGACATTTTCCTGGTCTATGCTCTTCTTTTTTATTCTTAGACGGTTCAGTGTATATCTATCCGTTTTCTTTATTTTTCCAATCAAGCCTGTCGTTTCTTTTTCTTTATCATACTTCTGCTTATAATCACCCAATAGTTTATAGTCATCTTCTCTTTTTTCAATATCTATAAATTCCACTTGATGACCGAGTCTTTCAATTGTTGTCTTCAGCGCATACGATTGAAGTAGGGACCCCATATTACCAACCCGTTGCATCGACAAAATACATACTTTCACTTTTATGTTCCTCCTTCGTTCCTACACGCTTTTATTTGCTAAACATTCTTTAAGAATTCTTTCATATTCGAAAACTTCTTTTGGTTTTCTCTAAGTTTTCCCTTGGAATACTCGTAATTTCCTCCGAGTCTCATCATACTATCCCAGCATCCCGGAAGCTCATCCTTTCCGCCTGTGAATAACCAAAAGAATTCATGTAACGCATGTTCATCTGGTTCTTTCTCATAACGTTCCCTATATAGCTTTACCAATTCCTTTGCTTCATCAACTTGGGCCGCTTTTCTCTTCTCATGGTATTCCTCAAGACTCATTATAACTTTACAGGGATTACCAGCTACGACACAATTATCTGGGATATCTTTATTAACTAACGAATTGGCTCCGATAATTACATTGTTTCCGATATGCACACCTTTTAAGATTGTTGTCTGCATACCGATAAAAACATTGTCTCCGATTTTGACCCCCCCCGATGATCCAAGAATGTCGCCATAGACACCTTTCAAAACAGACCAATCAAATCCATGCGTCAAAATCGTTACGCCCTCTGTTATCTTCACATTCTTTCCAATATCAATCAACCAAGGACGAGTTGTATCAATTTGTGTCTTTGTTGGAACATAAATTGTTGATTCTTCGCCAATCTTCATACCAATATTACGAAGATATTTAATATAAGTTTCTGAGGATGCCTTATCCCCATATATAAATTTTCTACATATATTCCTAATATATTTTCGAATCACAACTGTTCTCCTCTTTCTTCTCGTCCGCTAACGCCTGCCAGGTTAATACCGCAAAAACCATATATGCAAAATTCGAGCGCAATGTAGAATTATATACAATGATTATCATAAACACTATTGGAAAGAATGTTCCAAGCAGGTTATAATAAGAGCTTCTCTTTTGGTATGCAACAATAGCCTTAATTTCCAGAATAACAAAGAAGGAAATATATACGATTGTTCCTAAATATCCCACCTCAACGAACAAATATCCCAATGACAACCAAGTGTAATGCATTATCCCATATACAGTATAGAATGCACTATTCAGCATCGGAATCGCATCAGAGTAGTCGCCATTTCCAAGTCCGATACCAAACCATACAGCATGTTGCCCTGCCCATTTCGTAATCACGGGTGTCAATTTCGAGAACACTGCTGTCCGACCTACATCAATTTGATTCGCGTAAACTTCCTGATCCGAGATCATTGTCATAATATTATCAAATGATAAATAGTTTGCCCAAAAGGGAAAGACATAATAGAAGATTTGCATTCCAACATACAACGCTATAACAAAAAATAGTGCTAGGATCATACCTCTTCCCTTGCGCTTTGACATCGCCAGATACCATACTACGAGAAGACTAGCCAAAATAAACAAAAACTTCAGTTCCGATAAGGCAGCATTAACGAATATCAACAGGAGGTAGCACACGAATTTTTTCGTGCTAATTTTTTTATACTCAAATTGACATATTACAATACACAGGATAACGGATATGTAGATCATCAAGCCTCCGTTACCACCAGCTGTTTTTCCAAACAACCCACTTAGGAAGTCTTGATTTAATCCTTCTACAACATACTGAAATGCAATTAAAATCATATGAATCGGAAAAATCTTCATAAAGAAATTTTCCATCGTCTCAACATCTTCACCGTTCCACAAAGATCTTCCAAGCAAGAAGAATAAAAAGAATCTGCCATAATTTCTCAGACCCCAAAGCGCACTCGGCAGGCGAACAGTATTCAGCCCCCATCCAATAAGCGCAACAATTGCAAATGCCAGAATTGATATATATTCAATGTTATTTGTCGTTTTATTTAGCTTCACCTGCTTTCTGCAAAGCATTACAACAAGGAGCAGCACCAAGAGAACATCACACAGATAATTCACTTGTCGAAAACCAAGATAATCTGATATTATGCCTTGAAACAAGCATATTCCCAGTACTCCGTATAAAATATTCTTGTATTTAATAACAAATGAATGCATTTCAGATTATTTCAACTCCTTCATAATTTATATTTGAGGTAAAGCATTGCATAGCATACTAACGTTTGTTTCTTCAGCAATCCTATCCGAATAAAATTTCTACTTTTACTCTCAATTTTGGGATTAACTTTTCCAAGCACTGTCTTTAAATGAGTATCTTTTTCGATAGCTTTAATATGACTCAGTTTTTCTGTTGTACTCTCTTCTGATAAGACTATCATTTTTAAGGTTGCAATCACAAAAGCAAGATAAACACTCGAAAACCGCGTTTTCACTACTTCTGGAAAATCTAAGTTCTGACATAAGAGAATTGTCTGATCATAAAAATCTTTTATTTTCTCATATCTATCTTTTCGATACACTCTTGTTAATGACGTGTTATTTTGGCAATAAAAATAAAATGCTTCCGGAACAACAGATACACAAGTGACATTTCCAAAGAGTCTTGTCAAAGAGTATACATCTTCTGAAATGATGTCTCTTTCCGATACAAACCTCCAATTTGTATCGTTTATTAATTTCATTGAGAATAATGCTGTACATGCACTCAGCATTAAGTTCATTTTCTTCTCTTTAGAATAATCTGGAGATATCAACTCTGGAAAAATAATATTTGTGACTTCACTTCCCGTATAGATCAACTTATCAATTTCAGGTTTAAACACTTGTGTAACTTTACCATCTGAGTCAACAATATTATAGCCATAATAGACGATGTCCGCTTTTGACTCAATTCCACTTTTATATGCTTTTTCAATAGTATCAGATGCAATATAATCGTCACTGTCAACAAAGCAAATGTACTCGCCTGTCGCATTTTCAATTCCCGTATTACGCGCATATCCAAGGCCGCCATTCTTTTTGTGGATAACTTTTATTCTACTATCTTTCGCGGCCCACTTATCACAGATTTCTGGACATTTATCTGGAGATTCATCATCAACCAAGATGATTTCCAACTTTCTGTAGCTTTGGTTTACGACACTTTCCAAGCATCTACTAAGATACTTTTCAACATTATAAATCGGTAAAACAACTGATACAACGCCTTTTCTCATCAATACAATCCTCCAACTATGATTCACAAGAAACGACGTCTGTTCTTACTATAACTTTATTACAAACTTTCGCTTCTACATTTTTAAATTATCTTTCATTCATATTTTTCAAACCAAATGCAGGCAAGGTTTGTTTCCATGAATTGTATGGCTCTCTCTGCCGTTTTTATCCACATACACCTGCAAAGGGCAACAACATTTTTACATCTTTTTTATCACCCTCGCCGGACTCCCAACTGCCACACAATAGTCCGGCACATCTTTAGTAACCACTGAATTGGCTCCAATCACGCAATGCTTACCGATCTTTACATTACCTACAATCACCGCATTAATTCCAATGTAAGAACCTTCTCCAATAGAAACCATCTGACCTCTTTGTACAATTCCTTGATCTATCACAGGAACATTTATATCGCGATACTCATGGTCGCAATCAGTTATGTACACATTTGGCGAGAGGAGTACTTTCTCTCCAATATCCAGAGAATTGGCAATAGATATCCGGCATCGCTCACCAATTTCGGATCCCTTTCCAATTCTTACCGTACCCCCCCCGACCAAATTTGGGTATAGGGACGTACCGTTACAGAACCTTCCAAGGTAATATGACGTTTTCCTTTTAAGCTGCAATGCTTGCCAATATAGACATTCTGTCCAGCAGTTACACCAAAGATTTTTGCTCTCATCAATCCAAGGATTTCCTTGGCCTTTCCTTTAAGTCCCATCCTTACGATACCTTTCTAATAAATTTATTCGGATACAGGAAGAACTCCAACCACTTCGTTTTCTTCATAATCCAAGCTGCAATAATCGGACCTGCAAAGCTAATTACAAGCCCCAGTACTACATGAATCACAGCATTTTCAATGCCAATCTTAATCAAGACAGATCTTAGCGGTGCTGCAAATAATGTATGCATCAGAAAAATCGGCATTGTGTATTTTGCTAGAAAGTCCATACCTCTACCAAACTTTTCCTCAAAACCTGCCACAATAAGGATTACAGCTACACAAGCCAATAATCCCATAGCAAAAGAAATTGCACTACCGCTAATTTCCGCCGTATATACCGCAATGCTCAAAATCATAAATAGCAATCCGCATATCGTTCCTTGTACTTTTCTGCCTTTCAGCTGCACATCAAACACGCAAATACTCATACCGAGCACAAACCAGATTTCGTTTGAGAGAACTGTTGATACTGCGTAAACGCTGTACCCCCCCCCAGTCAAAATTAGGCTTTTTGCAACTATTGCAACTACCAATCCAACTGCGGCTGCTTTCACACTGCTAAAAGTCGGCGTGACAAGAAAAATAAAGAACAATGCGTACAGATACCAGTACGGAGCAGTTGGATGAAGGAGCAGTGTATCGCCTAAACCACCAATCTGATCATTGACACTGCTTGAGAACATCTTTTTCAGCACCCATGTAGCAGTCGTAAAAGTCGCATAGGGTACGCCGAGTGCTAACGCCTTTTTCGCCACATTCTTGCACCAGCTACTAACACCGTTTACCTTGCTGTACTTCTGATACAAATATCCACTACAAATAAAGAACAGCGGCACATGAAAGTAGTAAATCGTCGTTTCAAACCACTCATACAAATCATTTTCAGGCAGAATACTTGCCTTTGTCATACTTTGGAAGAAATGGCCCAGTACAACCAATATACAGGCAATGACTTTTACATCATCGACCCATTTTTCTCTTGTTCTTACCGCTGCCTTTTTATCCATTACTTCGTCTCCATCTGCTGTGCGATATCAGCATCCACAATTTCCTCGCCGGTCTTATGCTTCAGCTGCTCTTTACTTGCCTCACTCAGACCGTTGTTGATCACACAGTTCATATCGCAGGTGCTGCACTTATCCAGATCTTCTTTGGTGACCTTGCCATCACGGTAATCGCGGCAGATTTTCAGCTCGTACATGCTGTACGGATGCTTAGTGAACAGAGCCTTAAACTTGTGAACCAGAACCCAGGTAGCAGGCTTCCAGATGTACTTGTGCATAGCCGGGGAAACAGAACCGATCATCCAGCAATCGCGGTCACAGCAACGAACCTTCGCACGAACCTTCTCGGCTTCCGGGCTGTTCCACAGCTCGTCCCAAGTCTGATTGTTCAGGTTGCCCATGACTTCCTTATCCTTGGTACCATTGCAAGGCATAACATCGCCATACGGATCAATGAAGAAGGTATCAAAGCTCATGTCGCAAGGCAGCAGACGCTTCTGGCCGTAGATGTAGTTGATCAGGCCGTGGTTGAAGTAAGCACGGAACCACTTCTTCGGGCTATTGCTGCGGAGTAGTTCATTGACCAGATTCTCGAAGTTCTTTGCAACCATCGGACGATCGTGGATGATGTTCTTCGCCTCAACGAAGTAGAAGCTGTTATGCAGAGAAGCAGTTGCAAACTCCATGCCCATCTCGTCAGAGATCTTGTACAGCGGAACCAGGTCAGGAGCGTTCTTGTCCTGAACGGTCATACCGAAGCCAACGTCCTTCATACCCATCTCACGCAGTTTTTTCAGTGTGCCGTAACCACGCTGGTAGCCGTTCTGCAGACCACGGATCTCATTGTTGGTCTGCTCCAGACCCTCGATAGAGATTCGAATACCGATCTGCGGGAACTCCTTGCACAGGTCAACGATACGATCTGTGAAGAAACCGTTGGTCGAAATAACGATACGGTCAGACTTCTTGTACAGTTCACGCACGATATCCTTCAGGTCAGTACGGATGAACGGCTCACCACCTGTAATGTTGGTGAAGTACATCTTCGGCAACTTCTTGATGGTTTCGATGCTGATTTCCTCTTCCGGCTTGGAAGGCGCCTTATAACGATTGCACATAGAGCAACGAGCGTTGCAGCGATAAGTGACGATGACCGTACCATTTAACTTCTTTTCTTCAGACATGATTAACTCTCCTAACTCTCTCTTTTAAGAATGTTTCGACTTTATTTAAGAACCACTTGGCACATACCGAGAACACAACCGAACCACAGATGACTGCAACAGCTGTGAAGATATATGGCAGCAGAACAATTTTTCAAATATAAGGGTTACCGGTGTTCCGCAAGCATCCCCCACAATGTCTTTGCATATTTTTCCTCTGAACACTCACTCTCAAGGAAACTCTTAAACTTTGCCGCACTAGTATTAGCTTCTTCTCTATGCTGCAAGTAGTACTGGATTGTATTTTTCCAGTCTTCTATATCCTTACCACATAAAGCACCTCTGCCATCGGCAAAATACTCCTGTGTAGTTACAGTATCCGACGTAATTGCCATCTTCCCATTAGCGGCTGCCTGGTAAAAAGCAATCAATCCGGCTGGTGCCTCCGTATCCAACGGCGTAACTACCAGCTGTGACTGACACATGAACTCAAGGAATTCCTGTTCAGGAATATCCGACTTCACCACCATGTTTTTCCCGAAGTTCTCTTTGTACTCTTCAAACTTATCCTTCGGCATAACACAGTTGAATGTAATTTCTGGCATAGCCTGTGCAATTCTAATCAGAAATTCCCAGTCGCGACCGTTCCGGCCGCCACAGAACACGGTATTTGGAATAACTTTTCCTTCATATTCAATGCTGTAACCACCATGATAGGTGTCATGCAGCAGCGTGTACCTCTTATGGATTCTGAGCATTTCGTTCAAATGCTCACCGTACTTCTTAGAAGTCACCGTCGCCTGAACCTTTTTTGCTTTCAGCATCGGCTTGTATAAAAACTTTGCCAGCTTGTTTTTCGCAGTTGCTTTATCTTTGAGCAGAATATTTAGCACAATAATCTTTCTATTTTTAAACTGTACTTTACACAGCCACCAGCACAAAACTGCCATGAAGTCATACCAGCAGATGATAGTGTCACCATCCGCTGACTGCTTAATCATATCCTTGCAAGCTGCCAACATTTCTTTGGTGGAATTACATTTCTGTGGAGGATAAATCTGCCGAATCTTGGCTGTTTCACAGCCGTTCAGAAATGTCATATTCTGTTTATCCGCCGGGTTATCAAACAGCATATAAACCATCGGCCTATCCTCCTCTCTTACTGATACACCTTCATAATTTTCTCGTAATACTCATCAATAGTATCGAAGCTGATGTCCTTGCAGTTCTTGCTATACTGCTCACACAGCTTCTTATCACCCCAGAGCTTCTCGATCTTTCTCTTCAAATCTTTCCCGTTACCGCTTTCAAACAGCTCGCCGGTCTTGCCAACCTGAATCAGCTCCGGGATACCACCTATCTCAGCTCCCAGCACCGGCGTGCCGTACATCTGGGATTCCATCACGGAGAATGGGCAGTTCTCATACCACTCAGAAGGATAAATGGAGAACCGTGCCTCACGGATCAGCTTCTCCAGTGCCTCGCCTTTCTGGAAGCCAACGTTCTTGATGTTCTTAATACCATTTACTGTCTCTTCCAGCGGACCGGTACCTGCGAAGATGAACTGCACATCCGGCAGTTCTTTACAGACCTTGATCAGCGTGCCGATACCCTTCTCCTCCGAGAAGCGGCCGAAGTAAAGGACGTAGTCCTTCTTTTCCGTTTCCTTCCACTCTACCTTGTCGATGAAGTTGTGCATTGCCACGGTCTTGGTCGCAAACAGCGAATTGCTGTCCATCTTGCTCTTCATGAACTCCGAGCAGCAGATCATGGTGTCAATGTACTTGTAGGTGCCCTTCCACTTCCAGAACTCAGCCTCCATCATGCCGATGACAGATTTCGCCGTGGAACCGTGGATGCACTTGTCTTTCATGCAGTTCACGAAATGGCCGCCAAGGCACTTCTCACAGTTCTGGTGGGTGTTCGGATTGTTCAGCATGTGGTTCGGGCAGACCAGCTGGTAGTCATGTGCCGTGAAGATAATCTTACAATCTCTTCCGGTCTCCTTGCGCCACTTCACGATTTCCAGAATGATGGAAGGTGTCAGCTGGTAGTTGAAGTTGTTCAGGTGACAGACATCAGGCTTGAAGTCGTCCAGCACTTTTCTCAGCTGCACCCGTGCTTCCTTGCTGTAGATGGTCTTGATCGGGTAGGTCAGCTTGTTCAGTTTGCTGCCACCGTGAAAGTCCATATCAGATGTATAAGCATTGACCCGGTTGCCCACGCAGCGGCCTTCGTGCTCCATGCCGAAGTACTGAACCTCATGTCCGTGCTGCTCTAGCGCCTCACCCAGCTTAAATATGTAGGTTTCTGATCCACCGTTTGGATATAGAAATTTATTTATTATCAATACTCTCATCTATTATTTTCTCCTGTACAGTTTCATTGTTTCCTTTACAACTTCATCCCAGTTATATTTCTCGCAGATAAAGTCAGCTGCCTGATTCTTCATTTTCATAACCATTTCAG
>OLNM01001414.1_pt1 | contig 18114 bp, 20 predicted proteins | sample 1672391 | NCBI WGS metagenome assembly OLNM01 (sample SAMEA3136680, study PRJEB25190) | human gut metagenome | reverse complement strand
CACGCCTCGGCACCATCCTGGTCGACCTCAACGCCAATCGCCGCAGCAGCACGGACAATCGCACCAATCTTGAGTTCTACCAGGAAGAGGTTGAGCGCCGGTGTGGCATCTGCCTCTCCGACCCCCTCATCTACGAGGCGTTTACCTACTACGATCACGAAGTTCTGCCGTACAAGAACGATGACATGATCAACGCAAAAGCCATGCCGGGTGCGCACGCCGCGCTTCAAGCCGTACAGGACGCGGGGCTGCGCTGCGCGCTCTTCACCAACCCCAGCTTTCCCCAAGGGGCCATCGAGTGCCGCATGGGCTGGGGCGAGCTGACAGACGCGCCCTTCGAGCTCGTAACGCACATGGGCAACGCCACGCGCTGCAAGCCCGATGCCACATATTATCTAGAGCAGCTGCAGGTCATGGGGCTCGAGCCACATGAGGTCCTCATGGTGGGCAACGACCCCAAGCGCGATTTCCCCAGCCCCGACTGCGGCATTCAAACCGCCTATGTGGGCCAAGGAAAGCCCGGCCGAGCCACCTGGCGTGGAACCATGGAAGACTTCGCCCGCGACTTTAACGCCGTAGTAGAAGCCTTCTACGAGCACCAAATAGCCGACGAACTAAGCTAGTCCCCAAATCAGGAATGGGGCGCACATTTGCCCCACGCTTCGTTACGTGGGCAACGGCTTGAGGGCAAGATGCGATGCCCCAGTGTCCTAGGCCGTGATCATTTTGACGCGTTCGCCGATTTTGGCGTCGCGCTTGTCGGAAATAACAGTAAAGCCCTCCAGGTCGCACACCTTTACATTTGAAAACACGTGGAACTTGGAGCTATCGGCGAGTACGTAACTCGCCTGGGAATTCTGCATCACGATACGTTTTTTGATAGCCTCGGGATAACCTGGCGTCATGATACCGCGGTCCTCGTCCACCGCGTTGACACCTATAAACGCCCGGTCAAAGTACAGCTCGCGCAGCGCGCTCTCAACCATAGGACCGGTGAGCGAGCAGGTAACGGGGTTGAAGTCGCCGCCAATTACCACCACCTTAGCAGCAAGCTCGCCCGTAAACCGACATGCATAGCCGTTGGTGGTGTAGATAGTCACCGGCTTGTCGACGAGCAGGCTCAGGAGCGCCGTCGCGGTGGAACCGGAGTCGACAGCGAGATGAGATCGTCACGCCCGAAGACCCCGCTTTCGCCGCCGAGGAGCGCGCGGCGCACGTGGCCCATGAGGAGCGGCTCGAGCATATCGAGGGGCTCCTTCCCAAGAAGGGAAACGACCCTGCGGGACGACACGGCGAAAACCATCGTTGATTCCGGCAAGAGACGCCGTTTCTCTGGTAGCTTCATCTTCAACCAAGACCGACAATGCCGGCCAGGCACTCAACCCAAAAGGAGACAGCATGCCCAACGAGCTCAGCTATGAGGTCAGCCTCGAGCGCAGCAACCAGATCCGCGCCGACTTGCCGCAGCACCCCGAGAAGTACACCATGCTCACCGGCGACCGCCCCACCGGCCGCCTGCACCTCGGCCACTACTTCGGCACGCTCAAGAGCCGTGTCGAGCTGCAGGACATGGGCGTGCACACCAACGTGCTCATCGCCGACTACCAGGTCATCACCGACCGCGACAGCACCGACAACATCCAGGACAACGTCTACAACATGGTCATCGACTACCTGGCCTGCGGCCTGGACCCCGACAAGACGATGATCTACACGCACTCCGCCGTGCCCGCGGCAAACCAGCTCATGCTGCCGTTCTTGTCGCTCGTCTCCGAGGCCCTGCTGCAGCGCAACCCCATCGTCAAGGCCGAGATGGAGGCCAGCGGCCATGAGCTCACCGGCCTTTTGCTCACCTACCCCGTGCACCAGGCGTGCGACATCTTGTTCTGCAAGGGCACGTGGTGCCGGTCGGGCGCGACCAGCTGCCGCACATCGAGCTCACCCGCACCATCGCACGCAAGTTCAACAACCGCTACGGCAAGGTGTTCCCCGAGGTCGACGCGCTGCTGTCCGACACTCCGCTGCTGCCCGGCCTTGACGGGCGCAAGATGAGCAAGTCCTACGGCAACGCCATCAACATCTCCATGACCGCCGAGGAGACGGCCAAGCGCATCAAGAAGAGCCAGACCGACGGCGAGCGCATGATCACGTTCGACCCCGAAGCCCGTCCCGGTGTGTCCGGCCTGCTCTCCACCGCCGCCATCTGCACCGGCCGCTCCGAGGTCGAGATCGCCGAAGAGATCGGCATGGGCGGCTCCGGCCAGCTCAAGAAGTACGTCACCGATAGCGTGAACGAGTACTTTGCCCCCATCCGCGCCCGCCGCGAGGAACTGGTCCAGGATATGGACTACGTCAAGGACGTCCTACGCTAGGGCAATCGCCGTGCCAACGAGGTCGCCGAGGCGACGCTCGCCGAGGTACGCGAAGCCATGGGAATGGTGTACTAAGCCATCCGGCTCGCGGAAACGCGCCGCGACACGCGAATGGGCCATCTTCACGTGTCCACGCCTTCGACATAGCCAAGGTCTTACGAGGTGGGCGATAATAAGCCCGCCTCGTTTTTTACGTTGTATGGGGGATTGCATGTACCGACTTGTTGCCAGCGATATGGATGAGACGTTTCTCGATGCCGACCACGCCATCCCGGCGTCCAATCTCCGAGCACTCAAACGCATGAGGGAGCTCGGTGTGCTGTTCGTCCCTTCGAGCGGGCGATGGTATTCCTCTATCATGGACAACTTCTCGGGGGAGGCCCGCGAGCTGATCGAAGACGGCTATGTGCTCTCCTATAACGGCGGCTTCATCAACCGCGTGGGAGACCCCACCCCGCTCACCACCTGCGGCCTTTCCAACGAATGCGCGAACGCGATCTATGCAAAGGGGCTCGAACTCGGACTCTGCATGCACGTCAACGTCGCCGACGGCCATGTGTTCGTGAATGACGCACCCACACGGGAGCGCGACTATCTGGAATCGATCACCGGGGTCACTCATTTTCGCGGATCTGACCATCCCGACCTCTCATTCCTTGAAGGCCGTGGCATCGTGAAGATCCTGTACGTCGACTGGGACTTCGATGAGCTGCAGGAATTGGGCCGCAAGCTCGCGCCGATGGCCGAGCGACTCGGCGTTGACATCACCTTCTCCTCCAAGCGCTACCTCGAACTCATGCCCGCAGGCGTTGACAAAGGGACGGGGCTCACGCGCCTTGCCGATATGCTGGGAATTCCGATGTCCGAGGTCATCGCCGTTGGTGATTCCGCAAACGACCTCTCCATGATCAAGGCGGCGGGACTGGGCGTCGGCGTGGCGAATGTCACCGACGACGTGCGGCCGTATTGCGATGTCGTCCTTGAAACGGCTGGGACTGAGGGTGCGTTCTCCGAACTCATCGAGCGATTCCTTGAACCCCAACGACCACATGTCACTGTGTCTTTCTATTTGTAACCCTTGATTAACTTATGGAGAGGCTGTGTGCTCGTCGGTCTACGACTTGGGTCTCAGAGAATTAGCTATAGTTAACTTAATGAAGGCACAGGCGAATTAAAGACCTTCGACACGAACGTTGCACCTTCCCTCCCCTCGCGCAACACCTCTTTGGAAAGGCGCCCCGCGCATGTGGGGCGCCTTTCTTGACTACAATGGCGATATCGATTGAAAGTGAGGGCGGCATGGCAGACCGGGACACCGACGGATTCTTCAACCGCGTATACGACATGGTACGCCAGGTGCCCTGCGGCATGGTTGCCACATATGGTCAGATCGCCAAGCTCGTTGGTGAGCCCCGTCGAGCCCGATACGTGGGATACGCCCTGCACGTCAATCCGGAACCCGGCACCATCCCCTGTCATCGCATCGTATTCGCCGACGGACGCCTCGCGGAGGGGTTCGCCTTCGGTGGGCCCGAGGCGCAGCGCACACTGCTCGAGGACGAAGGCGTTGCCTTCCTCGCCAACGGACATGTCGACCTGCAGGCCTCTCGCTGGCCAGCGGGCCTGGTATGACAAGGGGCGCCGACAGCGCCCCTTCCCGTTTTGGATCCTTGGCAGGCAACCCAATCAAACGGTCGCCTCGAGTGCGTCCCCCGCGCGGTCGAGTGTGCTTCTGACCTTGGCACCCTGTTTGAACCACGTGCGCAGGTCCTCGAGCATGCTGCCCGCTTGCATACGCCTTGATTTTGCGACCACCCCTCGTGGTCACCGTGCAGCGGTCGCCGCTCTCGCTGTTCTCGTGCGCCGTGATCTTCTTGAGGTAATCGCGGCGAAACGCCACGACGCGGGCGTTGCTGATCTCGATGAACCAATCGTCATCGACAAGCGAAGTACCCGTGGCACCTCGGCTTGCCATCTCCTCGGAGAAGGAGAAACCGAGCGCGCGCTCCTGCCTGCCGATCTCGAGGATGCCGCGGGCCGGCATGCCGAGCATGAGCAGGGGCAGGAACCCCCCTATGAACAGGAACAGGAACGGGATGAGCACGAGCAGGCGCGCACCCTCGTCGGTGAAGACCGCCATGAAGGCGAGGACGAGCGAGAAGACGAGGGCCATGCCGTTGAAAACAATCGTCAACGGCTTGATGGCAGACCAACACAGGCCCGCCTTGGTCATGGGACCGTCGACGGCGTCCGAGACTTCGATGCCCTCTTCCTCCAGACGGGCGAGGAGGTTGAGCGAGCACACCCCCTCGAGGCTTATCGAGCAGAACTTCCGGTCGCCCTCGAACAGGTCGATCCTCATCATCTGCGCGTGAAGCGTTGCACGGGTGATGTTGCCAAACGTCGTCTCCTTGCGGATGCCGAAGGCGTTACGCGAGAGAATGCGCCCACCGTCCACGTCGATACGCGGGATGCTCAGCAAGGCCCAGATAGCCATACCCGCGAGCGCCATGGCATGACCGAACCACACAAGTTCGTGGTCCCACTCGCCCAGCGAGACGCCCTGCCAGACGTAGACACCCAGCATGAGCAGTTCGAACGCGACGGCGCAGCAGGCGATGATCGTGCGGATGGCTGCGGGCATGCGCACCGTGAAGCAATCGAGGCTGTCCGTTGCCTCGCTGCGCTCGCGCGCGCCGCGGCGGGCGACCCATGCAGTGAGCGGGCCGACGATGAACACGGTCATACCGACGCGCAGAATGGATTCGAGCAGATTACTCATAGGGGCCACCGCCTCGAGCTCTGGAGATTAACTGCAGGAAACGCTGCCAGAACGATGGGATGCGCACAACGTAAGGAGCCGCGTATCGGCAAGCGGCGGCATCGCAATCGCCCGGCGAACAGATGATGATCGGCGCCGGGCCAGACGAATTAAACAAAAGGGTGGTCGACGGCGCCCTCGCAGGCGCACCGTCGACCACCCTTCACGTCGCAGCGACCCTACGAGCCGTCCGAAACGAAACGCACTCCGCCAGAGCGCTACCCAATCTTGCGGATGCTCGGGATCGCCCAGGTGATGCCTGCTAGGATCACCATTGCAGCACCGATGAGCACGAAGCACGCGCTTACGCCGATGGCGTCCGCGAACAAGGTCGATGCGACGAGCCCCACGGGCATAGCCCAGCTGCAGACCGCTCCGTACAGACCGAAGACGCGGCCCATGCACTCGGGATCGACGCGCTCCTGCATGAGCGCCATCTGCGGCGCGCTGTACAGCGGACTCGAGACCCCCATCGCGAACGTAAGCCCCAGAAACACAACGAGCGCGGAAGGGGGCACGAGGCCGCCCGCGAGCGTGCCCGCTCCGAAGAGGCCGATGGCCAGCGTGCACGAAAGAGCGCGGTTCTTAAGGCCACCCGTCGCCCCGATCCAGCCGCTCGCCGCGATCATGCCGACCGAGAACGCGATCTCCGCGATAGCCGACTGCGTAGTGGTGCCCCCAAAATGGTCGAACACCATGAGCGGGAACAGCGCGGATATGGGCGAGAACAGGACCGAGAAGGCGAAGCCGATCCAGAGCATGGCGAACAGACCGTGATGGCGTTTGAGCTCGCGGTACCCGTTGGCCGTCTCCAATAGGAAGGCCCGCACCGCGCGGTGCGACGCCTCGGCGTTCTCCTCGGGCGTATGGCGCTCGGGCGCCGGCGTCTTGATGCCGGAGGTCGCCACCGCGATGCTCGCGAGCACCGCCCCGGCGACATCGAGCGCGATCATGAAAGTCAGACCAAACGCCGGGTAGACCGCCGCGGCGATGGCGTTGCCGATGATATAGCTACCCGACTGCATGAACTGCAGCATGCCCGCCAGCTTGCCGAGCACCTCGGGCGGGGCGATGAGCGGTGTGAGCGCGTTGAAGGCGGGCGTATGGAGCGTGCTGCCCAGCGCACGGACGAACAGCACCGCCGCCACAACGGCGACAGAAAGGTCGCCCCGAAGCGAGCCGAAGACAAGCGTGAGGCTCACGGCCGCGATGAAGAGATCGGCGCCGATCATGAGACGCTTGATGGACGTGCGGTCCACGATGGTGCCCGCGAAGGCGCCGAGGAGCGCCATGGGCAAGAAGGCCGCCAGGCTCACGAACGACAGGGCGCTCGCGGAGCCGGTGCTGAGGGTGACGTGCCAGATGAGACCCATCTGCAGAATGGAGCTCGTGAGCACGGAGAAGAACTCGCCGATCCAGACGATGGCGAGCGAGCGCTTCCAAGAAGCGCAGGGATTCGGTTGTGTCATGGAATAATCCTTTGATGCGATCGGTGGTATGCAGCGAAGTACCGGTCGCTCACGCGACCGTGGCTAGAGCCAAATCCTCATGGAAGCAAGCATGGTGCAGTTCCCCTTTCCAAATCTAGAGGTAAACCTTCAGCCGTGAGTGGAGCTATTATAGGGACTTGCGAGCCAAGATGCAACAGGAAGACCTCTACGGAGCGTAGATGCCGGGTGCCCCGAACCACTTATGCCATGAGAGACGGCATCCGATTCTCCTTGACTTGGTTTCAATGTGATATCACAATGCAATCAGCAGTCGCACGGACTGCTCGGGGACTCGCCTCCTCCCCATCGCAATCTGGAGCGCGGCGCCGGGGACGTCACGCAAACGCCGGCGCAGTCGTGAAAGGAACTCACAATGAGCGTGGAAAAGCAACTCAAGGCCAAGTCGGGCTACGGCATGCTCGTCGCCGTGGCGGTGGCGCTCATCGCCATCATCGGCCTCTTTATCTGGAGCACCATCGGGCTCGCGAGCACGCCCGACGGCGTCGACGCGCCCGCAGTCTACGGATGGGGGCTCGGCCTCAGCATCCTCGCGTTTTGCCTGTGGTTCATCCCACTCAACGGATTCTTCTCGCTGCAGCCCGGCCAGGCGCGCGTGTGCATCCTGTTCGGCAAGTACGTGGGCACCGTCCGCGACGAGGGCCTCTTCTGGGCCAACCCGTTCTTTAGCAAGAGCATGGGCGGATCGGCCGGGATCGGCGAGATGATCGAGCTCGAGATGAGCGATTCCAAGGCCGCCAAGGCCGCGGCGCAGAAGGCCGCCAAGGGCAACCCCACCACCATCTCCACCCGCGTGCGCACCCTGAATGGCGAGCGCCTGAAGGTCAACGACAAAATGGGCAACCCCATCGAGATCGCAACCGTCGTGGTGTGGCACGTCGCCGATACCGCCAAGGCGCTCTTCGACGTCGACGACTACCAGAGCTATGTCGCCATGCAGGCCGAGACGGCGCTGCGCCACGTGGCGAGCGTGTACGCCTACGACCACCTGGAGGACGAGTCCGATGCCGCCGGCGCCATCACGCTGCGCGCCAATGTGGAAGAGGTCTCCGAAGCCCTGCGCCGCGAGCTCGCGATGCGCCTGGCGCCCGCCGGCGTCGAGGTCGACGATGCACGTCTCACGCACCTCGCCTACTCCCCCGAGATCGCCCAGGCGATGCTGCGCCGCCAGCAGGCCGAGGCCGTCATCGCCGCACGCAAGAAGATCGTCGAGGGCGCGGTCTCCATGGTCGACATGGCCGTGAAGGAGATGGCTGCCGGCGGCACCATCGAGCTCGACGACGAGCGCAAGGCGCAGATGGCCAGCAACCTCATGGTGGTGCTCTGCGGTGAATCCGAGGCGCACCCGGTGCTCAACGCAGGCTCGCTGTACTAACCCCAACACCAATGAGTAATTTGGGGACGGGTGCAAAATTGCACATTCGACAAGAAGGCACGTCATGGCACGCAAGCAGTATCCACTCCGTATAGACCCCGCTATCTGGGAGGCCGTCCAACGCTGGGCGGACGATGAGATGCGCAGCGCCAACGGTCAGGTGGAATGGATCTTGCGAGACGCCCTCAAACGCGCGGGAAGGCTGCCAAAGAAAGAGCCCTCGTTCAAGGGCACGCCCAAAGGCGAAGAGGGCTAAGCCGGGAAGACAGGGCTCGGCCGCTGCCGACGTCGGGGCAAAGCCGCGCTCTGCCTCGCCAGCGCCGAGGCAGAGCTGAGCCCCGCCGCTCCAAAGTCGAGCCGAGCGGCGGGGCCAACACCAACCCAAAGCAAGCTCGCCCCCTCTATACGCACCAACCGGTCCCCGGAGGCATCCGCCTTTGGGGACCGTTCTTTTCCCAGCTAGATGTCGTATATAAAGCCTTTTGACAGCTCGATTTTGCCCCGTGGGGGTCAAATATAAAGACCTTTGATGGTACGATGCTCGCGTCAATGACATGGTGGCTCTCGACAGGGGTCACCCCGACCCTCTAGGGAGCAAACGCATGGAGCTGGGCTCGCACATCAAGGAGCATCGCACGGAGCTCGGACTGTCCCAAGACGATCTGGCGGAGCGCATCTACGTGTCGCGCCAGACCATCAGCAACTGGGAGTGCGGCCGTACGTATCCGGATGTCCAGAGCCTGCTGCTGCTTTCCAACGTGTTCGGGGTGACCGTGGACTCCCTCATCAAAGGAGATGTGGAAACCATGGCACAGGTAATGAACGAAGCGGTCAAGAAGTACAACGCCCTCTCCACAATCACGGTCGTGAGCGCGGTCGTGTTTTTGGTGCTGAGCGCGTGGGCGGCGTTCCAGTTCGAATGGGGCTGGGGCATGCACATCGCGCCCACCGCGGCGTTTGCCGCCGTGGCGCTCGTCGTGATGCTCGTGGCGTTCGTGTATATGGAACGCATGAAGAAGCAGCACGACCTCGTCACGTACCGCGAGGTGTTGGCGTTTAGCCGCGGCGAGCAGGTCGATCGCGACACGCTCGAGGGGCGCCGTGAGCGCGAGATGAACCCTTGGGTCAAGGGCGCGCGCAACGCGGTGCAGATCATCATCGGCGCCATCGCCGGCGGACTGGTGGGCGTCGGCATCGGCATGCTCGCCAAGATGCTGAGTTAAAAGCGCGGGTACGCACCCGTTCCCCGAAATGGTATCCCCCTTAGCCCCCATTCTGAAGATGTATGCCAGAATGGGGGCGATTCCCGTTAGGAGGTGCCCCATGAACGTCACCGTACGCGCGTCCCTCATCGCATTGATCGCAATCGTTGGCGCCTGCTGGGCAATCCCCGTCCTCCTGGTGAGCATCGTCCCATCCGATGCCGGCATGATCGCCATGATGACGCTGATCTACCTCGTGCTCCCCGTAACTGCGATCGCCCTCGGCCTGCTCGCCGCGAACTCCGCGAGGACGCTCTTCTGGATACCCGCGGCGCTCGGAATCGGATCCGCGCTCCTGTTTCCCCTCAAGGTCGAGGGCAGCCGGGACCTTGCGTTCCATGGGGTTGCCTATACCGCAATCGGCTACGCCGCCATGGGCCTGTACACTTGGATGACTGCTCGACAACATCGCTAAGCCATCTCAGCAACAATCATGCAGGTAAACCCCGTGCAAAACAGTTTTTGCAGCGCCCGGCAAGCCTTGCCGCATATGATGTACAACAGATTCGATAGCGCACCCGGCGTGTTCGCGGGACGCTCCTTCACGACCGGGAGGTGACGATGGACATCAGCAACCAGATCAAGACGAGGCGCGAGGCGATGGGGCTCTCCCAAGAACAGCTCGCCGAGAAACTCTACGTGTCGCGTCAGACGATCTCGAACTGGGAGCGGGACAAGACGTATCCGGACGTCCAGAGTCTGCTCATGCTGAGCATCCTATTCGACACCTCCATAGACACGCTCGTGAAGGGAGACGTGACCGTTATGGAAGAGGCAGTCGAAAGAGATCGCAAGCGCATGGGAACGCGGATGCTATGGCTGGCCGTGCTGATGCTCGCGTTGCTGGCGGTGGCGTTCGCACTGATACTGTCGCCGGCGTTTAACTGGATGGAGGGCACCTGGGGCGCCGGCGTCGCCGCGGCTGCGGCGTTCCTGCCGGCGATAGCGGCGCTTGTTGTCGCGACCGTCCTCGAGCGCATCAAGCGCGAGAACGACCTGGTGACATACCGCGAGATCCTCGCTGTCCGCAATGCAGGCAGGTGCTTTACGGCCACAAGCGCGATAGTTTCAACAACAAGATGCAGTGCCCCAGAGCCCCTAGCAGTCGACGACGGTTTTGCCGATCATGATGTTGAGGATTTCGACGTCGGTGTCCTTCATACCCACGCGACCCACATAGCCCATGCTGGCGATTGTCTGCTCAACGGTATCTTGGATCAGGCCCTCGCCGGCGCGGAAACCGCGGCCCTGCATGGCCATATCGTGGCCCAGAATCGCCGCATCAACGGCAGCGGAAATCTTGGCGGCACAGCTTGCCTTGGCGCCATCGCACACGATGCCGCCCACGTTGCCGAGTGTGTTCGAAACCGTCGCGCCAATCTGCTCGCGCGTGCCACCGCACAGCCAGGTAATCGCGGCGCCGGCGCCGCATGCGGCGCAAATAGCACCGCAAAACGCCGAGAGCGCACCAATATAGCTCTTGATATGCACGGCAATAAGGTCGGACAGCATCACGGCGCGCACCAGGCGCTCGTGGTCGCAGCGCAGGTACTCGGCATATTCCATAACGGGCAATGCACAGGTAATGCCCTGATTGCCCGAGCCGCACACAATGGCGACCGGCAGTGCGCAGCCGTTCATGCGGGCGTCGGACCCGGCGGCTGCACGGGCACGGGCACGGCAGGCGACGTCATCGGCACGAGCGCCCAGCAGCGTACGGCCCACCTCGGCACCCCAAGCGTGCGCCAAGCCCTCTGCGCTAATGGCGCCGTTCAGCTCGATCTGACGCTCAACGGCAGCGCGAGCACCCTCAACATCGCCGTCCTCAATAAAGTCGATGATGGTCTCAATCGACATGGGCGTGTCGGCGCTATCTGCCGCGCGCTCGGCCACCACGCGCTCGGCGCAGGCGGCACACTCCCCCACCGACTTGCCGCATACCGGAATACCGTCGAGTGTATGGCACGTAACATTGGTGTGGTGGTCGGTAATCTCAACGACCGCGGTATGCCCCCCAGCCGTGGCAGTCACCTTGATGTAGAGGTTGGGCACGCCCTCGACAAGCGACACATCGCAGTAGCCGGCATCGGCGAGGAGCTCGGCCACGCGAGCACGGTCTTTATCGTCAACACTCTCGAGCACCTCGAGCGCGCTCTTGGCGTCGCCGCCCACGGCACCCAGCACGGCCGCGGCTTCAATACCATGCATACCGCCCGAGTTAGGCACGGTCACGCTCTTTACGTTCTTGATGATGTTGCCCGAGCAGGCAACATCCATATGATCGGGTTCGCAACCGAGCGTCTGGCTCGCCAGCGCCGCTGCATAGGCAACGGCAATGGGCTCGGTGCAGCCGAGCGCACAGACAAGCTCGCGGTTCAAAACATCGCAAAACGCGGTATCACGAAGGGAATCGGCAGGCATAGGTATCTCCTACTTGTATAACGGGCTGGGCTCTCAAAATAGTTCGCTATTTTATTTGATAACAATGCATCAAAAACCACAACCATGGTTCCGGCGGACGGCGCTCAAGCACAAATTGGCGGCATTATTCATGAGAAGCCGGTCTTATTGCATGCTAAAGCGTTTGAGCAAAAAACGCCCGAGCGTTTACACAAAAGTCGCGCTATCATGCAGTCGAACGCGGTAAAACCTTTAGCAATCTCGCCGCACAGACCAGAGAGGAAGCATCCATGAAGATCGGTATCGGTAACGACCACGCCGCCGTCGAGCTCAAGAACATCATCTCCGAGCACCTGAAGGAGCGCGGCTGCGAGGTCGTGAACTTTGGCACCGACACCTCCGAGAGCTTTGACTACCCCATCGCCGGCTACAAGGTGGGTAAGGCCGTTGCCAACGGCGACGTCGACCTGGGCATCCTCATCTGTGGCACCGGCGTCGGAATTAGCCTGGCTGCCAACAAGGTCGAGGGCGTACGCGCCGTCGTGTGCTCCGAGCCCTTCAGCGCCAAGCTCTCCCGCATGCACAACAACACCAACGTGCTCGCCTTTGGTGCCCGCGTCGTGGGCTCCGAACTCGCCAAGATGATTGTCGACGAGTGGCTCGACGCCGAGTTTGAGGGCGGCCGCCACGAGCGTCGCGTCAATCTCATCAACGAGATCGACCAGACCCGCGGACTCAAGGTCGTCGACGAGGCCTAAAGACTTACAACACCATACGTTAACGACAGCCCCCGTCCGGAACACACATCCGGACGGGGGCTGTTTAGTAGATTTTTGGGATATACCTAGAAATCTACTGGAATAAAAAGGGCGCCGCGGATGGAATTCCGCGGCGCCAAAGCCACACGCTAACAGCTTTGAGGAGTCAAAGCTGGTTTAGCCAAAGAAGCGCTTGATCTCGATCTCGGCATTCTCCAGGCAGTCGGAGCCGTGGATCACGTTGGCGTTGACATCGACAGCGAAGTCGCCGCGAATGGTGCCGGGGGCAGCGTCAAGCGGGTTGGTAGCGCCCATAAGGGTGCGCATCTTGGAGACAGCGGAGAGACCGGAAACGACCATCTTGACGACCGGACCGCTCGTCATAAAGTCGCAGAGACCGCCAAAGAAGGGCTTGTCGGCCAGATGGGCGTAGTGCTCCTCGACGGTAGCACGCTCGAGCGTGGTCATCTCCATGCGCTCGATGACAAGGCCGCTACGCTCAATGCGAGCGACGATCTCGCCGATCTTGCGATCGCGCACAGCGTCGGGCTTAATCATGATGAAGGTCTTCTCGATAGCCATAAGGTAGCCTTTCAAGTAGGTTCGCGCGTGCCCAAGTCCCATTCCGGCACCCGCCTGGACTGCATCGTAACAGAGTTTCAGCTGCAGTTAAACAAAAAACTGTTTATTGAAACACTACAATTTATTAAAACGTTCCTTATGTGTCACTTCTGTTTCGAAGCCCGATTAGAGTACCATCCGACCGCGCATCAACCGCACCGAACCGAGCGGACGGTCGGTTGCCGCCCGTGAACGTAGCTCCTTCACAACCTGCCCAAAGGTCCTACAGAAGTTCTCGATAAGCCCCTTCCCCATTGCAACAAAATACGGGCGTCCGCTGCAGCAGACGCCCGTAAAAGCAAAAACGATTTATCAATAAATGGCCAAAGCCGCTTCAACTAAACCCTTACTTTGCCCCGTGGCCCATCTCGACGACCTTGGTCAGCGATCCAAGTACACCTTCGTCGGCAACGAGTTGTGCCTGGGCACGCTGCAGCTGCACGGCAACGGCGGCAGGGGCGGTACCGCCCTCGGTCGTGCGTGCAGCGACAATCGACGGGATGTCGAGCGCCTCGGTAATGTCGTGCTCAAAGAGCGGGCTTGCCTCTTGGAACACCTCAAACGGCAGGTCCTCAAGATTGCAGCCGCGCTTCTCGCACATCAGGACCAAATGGCCCACCACGGCGTGGGCCTCGCGGAACGGCAGGCCACGCTTGGCCAGGTAATCGGCAACATCGGTGGCGGCAAGGTGCCCCACGCCGCACTCGCGCGCCATGGCATCCTCGTTGACGGTCCAGGTCGAAATCATACCGGCCATAACGGACAGGCACTGCATGAGCGTATGGGCGGTATCGAGCGCGCCCTCCTTGTCCTCCTGCAAGTCCTTGTTATAAGCGAGCGGCAGGCCCTTCATGGTCACGAGCAGCTGCACCAGGTTGCCATAGACTCGGCCGCTCTTGCCGCGGATAAGCTCGGCAAAATCGGGGTTCTTCTTCTGCGGCATGATGGACGAGCCAGTGGAATACGAGTCGGAAAGCGTGATAAAGCCAAATTCGGAGCTCGACCACAGCACGATCTCCTCGGAAAGACGCGACAGGTGCATCGCCATGACGGAGCCGGCGTAATGCAGATCGAGGAGGAAATCACGATCGGAAACCGCATCGAGCGAGTTGGGAATCACGCCCGCAAAGCCAAGTTCGGCGGCCGTCATCTGACGATCGAGCGGATAGCTCGTACCGGCAAGCGCGGCAGCGCCCAGCGGGCAGTTGTCGGCAGCATCAAAGGCGGCCTTCAGGCGTGTAAAGTCGCGCGCGAACATCCAAGAATACGCCAGCAGATGATGCGACAGCAGCACGGGCTGAGCATGCTGCATGTGCGTGTAACCCGGCAGAATCACCTTGTCGTACTGTTTGGCCGCATCCACCAGCACGTGGCGCAGCTCAAGATTGGCCTCCATGAGCTCCTTGGCCAGCGCCTTGACGCCCAGGCGCGTATCGGTCGCCACCTGGTCGTTGCGCGAACGCCCGGTATGCAGGCGCTTGCCCGCCTCGCCGATGCGACGGGTCAGCTCGCTCTCGATGGACATATGAATGTCCTCGTCGTTGATATCGAAGGTAAAGTTGCCGGCATCGATATCCTGTTCGATTGCGGTCAGACCCTCGGCAATCGCCTGCTCGTCCTTTGCACTGATAATGCCTTGGGCCGCCAGCATCTTGGCATGTGCCTTAGAGCCAGCGATATCCTGCTTATAGAGATGTTTGTCGACCGGCAGCGACGCGCCAAACTCCTGCGTGACCTCGGCCACGCCTGTCTCAAAACGACCGCCCCAAAGAGCCATGGAACCGTCCCCTTTCTCTAAATACCAAAACAAGCGCCCAAAGCAAAGCGCCATGTCGCTAAAGCGATTTATCAACCGCTAGTTTTGCACATTCCCCACCGAGCGCGAGACCATGTGGCTAATTTGCAAAGAAGTGACGCACCAGGCACTTGGCGCCCATCGACTCCCGCCAGCCGTTGCTTGCCGAGCCGTCAATCCATGCCTTCAGGCTCATGGGGACATCCTCGACCTTTGCAGCATCGAACTCGGGCTCGAGGGCAAGTAAAGCATGCGCGATAGCATTGAACATAATGGATACTCCTCAGATATATATAGGCGCAGAGCCGCCAAATTGATAGAAGGAGCCCCGCCGGACAACCCCGGCGGGGCTCGGACTCAGCCGCAGACGCGGCATCATATATGCGGGCGGAATGTAGGGGCCACCGATGTTAAGAAGTGTCAGCAAGCATAACGAAAGGTAGGGACCCCATGCGCCCGTTATGTATCACGCGGATGGGCCGCGCGGATACCAAGGGAGAAAGACTTAAGCCTGGGCGGCAGCAGAGCTGGGACCCTGGACCTTGGCCCACGTCTTGAGCGACAGCGTGTCGATCTCGATAAAGCCGGCGCTGGCCTTCTCGTCAAACGTGGTGTCGCGGTCGTAGGTGGCCAGACCGTAGTCATAGAGGCTGAAGGGGCTCTTGCGGCCGACAACATGGCAGTTGCCCTTAAAGAACTTCAGACGAACGGTACCGGTCACGAACTTCTGGGTATCGGCCATAAAGGCGTCGAGTGCGTTTTTGAGCGGGCTGTACCACTGGCCGTTGTACACGGCGGTGGCCCAATCCTGCTCGAGCTTAATCTTGGTCTTGAGCAGATCGCCCTCGACACAAATATCCTCGAGCGCCTTGTGGGCGGTGATAAGCGTCAGGGCGCCGGGAACCTCGTAGCACTCGCGGCTCTTAAGGCCCACCAGGCGATCCTCGACCAGATCGAGACGGCCAAAGCCATTGTCGCCGGAGATCTTGTTGAGGGCGATGACGATCTCGGAGAGCTTCATCTTCTTGCCGTCGACGGCGACGGGCTTGCCGGCCTCAAACTCAATCTCGGTGTAGGTCGGGGTGTCGGGCGTGTCCTCGGGATTCTTGGTCATAACCCAGGCGTCGTCGAGCGGCTCGTTCCAGGGATCCTCCAGGTGGCCGCACTCAATGGCACGACCCCACAGGTTGTCGTCGATGGAATAGGGGTTGTCGTTGGCACCCTCGGGAACCGGCACGTTGTGGGCATGAGCATAGGCGACCTCGTCGGGACGGCACTTCAGATCCCACTCGCGAACCGGGGCGATAACCTTAAGCTCGGGGTCGAGGGCCTTGACGGCAGCCTCAAAACGAACCTGGTCGTTACCCTTGCCGGTGCAGCCGTGGGCGACGTAGGTCGCGCCAAACTCGTGGGCGACCTCGACAAGCTTCTTGGCGAGCAGCGGGCGAGACAGAGCGGAAAGCAGCGGGTACTTGTTCTCGTACATGGAATTTGCGGCGATGGCCTTGGTCAGGAACTCATCGGAGAACTCATCGCGCAGGTCGAGCACCTGGCAATCAAGAACGCCCAGGTCGAGCGCTTTCTGTTTCTTGGCATCCAGGCCGGTCTCCTCCTGGCCCACGTTGCCGCAGACGCAAACGACATCGAGATTCTTCTCGTCCTGGAGCCACTTGACACATACGGATGTATCAAGACCACCGGAATATGCGAGAACGACTTTTTCCTTGCTCATGGCTGTTTCCTTTCGCCCTTGGTAGCTAGTTAGAACATCGGTCAGTTGCAAGTCATTTCAAGGTCACGTACCGTGCAATATCAGGTTAAATAGCAAAAATCAGCACATACATGCCCTAGAAACATGCAGCAATGTCGTGCTAAAACCCAACGACCTTAAAATGACTCTGTTGAGGCAATTCGCCCCATGCGGACAGAGACGATTGTTATCGTCGTCGGGAAATTGCGCGCTGGCGTCGGATGGCATTGTCTGCAGTGGTTATGATCTTTACGAACTGCATCTGCCTCTCCTTTCACACATCGCCGGGCGCAATTCTAATATCGCAAACGGTACCTTTTCCTCGGTAAGCGGCCCTTTTGCCGTCTCCGTTTTCGATGGTCGCTATCTTACGCTAAAGTGCCTGCTGCACAAGCGACAAATTCAAATTTCTGAAAAGTTTTTTCATTAGTTTGTGAAATGCAGTGCAAATACGCTCCGTTCCTGCGAAAATACGCCTGGTTACGAGTTGTTGGTTATAACGTCTGAAACAATTTCGAAACGAAAGGCTCGCTTTTATGCAAACTTACGAATCGGACGCCAATATCGGAAACATTAAGCTCATCGCCGTCGACATGGACAAGACGCTGCTGACCGACGAGCGCGTGCTGCCGCAAGGCCTTGACGAACGCCTGGACAAGCTCGCCGAAGCCGGCATCGTATTCTGCCCCGCCAGCGGACGTCCCGCCCCCAAGCTCGAGGAGATGTTTGAGGACATCAAGAACCGCCTCGCCTTTTGTCCCGACAACGGAGCCTGCGTCATCTATCGCGGCAACTATATCTATAAGAGCAACATCGATGTGGCGCTGTATCAACAGGTGCTCGCTCGTGCCTCGGAGGATTCTCGCGCCGTTCCCGTCCTGTGCTGCTTCGACGAGTTCTACGTGCTTGCCCGCGACCATCAATACCACGACGAGATCAGCGTCTACTACAACACAATCAACTACGTCGACAGCTTTGAGGGCATTGATTTCGAGTCCAACAAGATTTCGATCTTCTTCCCCGCCTACGACGCTGAGCCTGCGTTCCGCGAGACCTATAACCCCGCGTTCTCGGATCAGCTCTACGTCACCAATGCGGGCCGCGAGTGGATCGACTTTATGAACCTGGGCGTCGACAAGGGCGCCGGCGTCGCGCACCTGTGCGAGCACTTGGGCATCGATATCGCCGATGCCGCCGCCGTGGGCGACACCTACAACGATATCCCTATGCTCGAGCGCGTCGGGCATAGCTTTATCGTGGACAATGCCGAGGAGCATATGAACGCGCATGCCAAGTGGCGCATTCCGAGCAACAACGACGGGGGCGTACTGACGCTCATCGACGCCATCTTGGCGGCCCGGTAGCCGTCCCATCGGGCCTGGCCGGGCGGCACAGGATAACTTTTCGCTCGGTCAGGTCCTGCGCAAGACGAAAGCCACATTAAGTGGCTTT